>Ga0209203_1000029_pt1 | contig 121795 bp, 108 predicted proteins | sample AD_UKC109_MetaG_FD_184423 | JGI IMG/M metagenome (GOLD analysis project Ga0209203, IMG submission 184423) | Active sludge microbial communities of municipal wastewater-treating anaerobic digesters from Hong Kong - AD_UKC109_MetaG (SPAdes)... | ecosystem: Engineered > Bioreactor > Anaerobic >... | reverse complement strand
TTCGGAACGATCGGAGACATTATGCGCTGGTAGATATACTTTTCCCAAATAAAATGAACGCTCTTTTTACCCGTATTTTCGGTGTATTCAGAGCGTTTTTGTTTTTCTCCAACTGTAAAACTCGGGAGCTCGTATTCAAAAGGCAAGCGGTTCAAGCAGCCATGGGAGATAAACCGGTACAAAAAATCATCATGGTTCCAAAAAAATTAATCAATATCGTTGTCTGATGTTTTTAATCGAAACTCAACAGAAAGCTCTGTTCGGATCCGAATAGAGCTTTCTGTTATAAATCCGCCGGGGTCGCTTTCAATTCATCGGAATGAATCGGCTCAAGCAATAATCGCAATTCGCTTTCAGGACTTTCGCCGAGCCATATTTTTCTTTGATCCCGTTTCAGAATGACCGGCATTCGATCATGAAAAGCGGCGGCATATTCATTTGCGGGACAAGTGATAATCGTTGTCGAATATATTTCATTTCCGTTTGCGTCCATCCAATATTCCCACAACCCCGCGAATGAAATAATCGATAACTCTTTTACGGTAAATAAATACGGAATCTTTCCCGTCTCGGTTTTTTTCCATTCATAATAGCCGGTCGCAGGGATTATGCAACGCCTTCTCTTGAACGCATTTTTAAAAGACGGTTTTTCCGACAGCGTTTCCGCTCGCGCATTAAACGTATTTCTGGCGATAGAAATATCTTTTGCCCAAGCCGGAATCAATCCCCAATAAAAATAATCCAAGGTATCGGGATTTTGATTCGTTATAACCGGTATATTACTTCCGGGTGAGATATTATCTGAAGGCGTAAAAGACGACGGCAATCCTCGGAGTCCGAACTCGAGCTGTAAATCGCTCAACTGAACCATAAGTGAAAACCGACCGCACATCTGCTTATATTTACCTTATGAGTATATTTCAGCTAAATACTTAACGATCGCATCTCTGGATTTTTCAAATTGATCGCGTTGTATATTATGACCGGCATCTTCAAAATAAATCGATTTCCAGTTGGAATGTTTCATTAAAAGTTCTTCTGATACTTTTTGTGAAACAATAGAACCTTTTTGCGGATCACCGGTCATTATTAAAGCGGGAATATTTATTCTTGAGGTAATCTGAGGCCAATTTTCTGCCAATGTCGGGATCATCCCGATTATTCTGCGATCGTATTGCTGCTTTGATTTTGCCCAAGGCAAAATATCAGATTCCGACCAATTCGGATGATGCCGTTTTGCATATTCAATCATCTCAATTCCCGATAATTGATGATATTCTTCATATGCTTTTTCAAATTCGGAAATAACTTGTCTCGCAAATTCGGCAGTTAAATATTCTGCACCATACCATGTCGGATCGATTAATATAATCGCTCTCACCAAATTCGGATATTCCGCCGCAAGATTCCCGGCAACAGATGCACCCATCGAGTGACCGATCACAACCGGCCGATCCAATTCCAGTAATCGAATAAAATTCGCCGCATCATCGGTCATTGCGGTTAGCGAATATTCAATATCTCCTCCTTGCGAAAGACCATGCCCGCGAGCATCTGGAAGAAAGATATCATATTTCTGATATAAGGCGGCAGCTAACTGTCCCCAAATAGAGCCGTTATCCGTTATCCCGTGTAAAAATACAACCGGCCGAAGCCCTAAACTTGTCCTGGCATAATGCAATTTAATGCCGTCAGATTCGATATTTCCATAATAAAGTTTTTCGGACGATTCATTCATGGATAATTTTTACTCCCGCACTTGCTCCAATACGCGTCGCACCGGCTGCAATCATTTTTTCCGCTTCTTCTCTGGTATGAATTCCGCCGGCAGCTTTTACACCCATTTCATCACCGACTACACGGCGCATCAATTCTATATCTTCAACTTTTGCGCCTCCCGTCGAAAAACCGGTTGAAGTTTTTACAAAATCAGCGTTCGCGGTTTTACATATCAAGCAAGCAATGATTTTTTCTTCTTCGGTTAAAAGACAAGTTTCGATAATCACTTTTACAATGGCTCCGGATTGATGAGCGATTTCAACGACACCTTGAATATCCTTTGAAACCAAACGCAAATCCCGTCCTTTCAAAGCACCGATATTTATCACCATGTCGATTTCCGATGCGCCGTTTTCTAAAGCGCATTCCGCTTCGAATGCTTTTGCTTCCGGAATCATAGCGCCGAGAGGAAATCCGACAACAGAACAAACTTTCACACCGCTGCCCCGAAGAATTTCAGCGCACAATCTCGTCCAACAAGAATTGACACAAACGGAGGCAAAATGATTTTCACGTGCCTCTTTGCACAAAGTCATAATTTGATCCGGTGTCGCATCCGCTTTTAACAACGTATGATCAATCATTTCCGCCAGTTTTTCAACCGATGATTTTTCCGCACTTTCTTCTGCGGAATGAGCTTGAACATCTACAATCACACCCTCTGCATTATAAGTTGTTATAACTTGATATCCTTCAGCCTCTTCGATTATCATTTCCAAATCACAATTATATGGATCTGTATATTGATCATATTCATCATCATATTTATAACTATTCACGTTCATAGAAACCTCGACTTTTTTTGTTATTATATCAGGTCAGTTCCGGCAATTTGCGTTCCGGATGGGAATAATCGCGAAACCGGATTCTAAATTTCTTCTCATCAAATCTTTATTTTCTTTTCAATGATCTTTCCCGAGTTCAGGAATATATTTATAAATAAATGAGGATGTGTTTGTCAGGTCTTTACATTCGATCTCTTGAATGCTATTATTTGGACCAATGGAAGATCATAATCAGTTCGATAAATATCCAAAAATGGACCATGACACGAAGATAGTTGTAATCGGAGGTGGACATGGTTTGTCAACCATTCTCCGTGGGTTAAAAAGGATTTCAGAAAATATTACCGCGGTTGTTACCGTCTCGGATGACGGAGGCTCTTCCGGCGCTCTCAGGCGAGATCTGGGTGTTCTTCCTCCCGGTGATATTCGAAACTGCCTCGCCGCTCTATCGGATGATGAAGAGTTTTTATCCCAAGTTCTTCAATATCGCTTTTCTTCGGAAACAAGTGTTGGGGGTCATAATTTAGGAAATTTACTTTTGACCGCTTTGGCAAACATTACAGGAAGTTTTGAACTGGGAATCCAAGAATTAACCAGAATTCTTGCGATTCACGGGAAGGTTACTCCCTCTACATTGGAAGATGTCAACCTCGTTGCGGATGTTGAAATTGAAAACAACGGGAAAAAAGAGTGCATTCGAGTTTTCGGAGAATCCAATATCACAGAAAAAAACGGCACGATTCGCAACCTTGAAATTGAACCGAAAAATGTAATCGCCAATCCGGAAGCCATTAAAGCAATATTAGCTGCGGATCTAATCGCATTGGGCCCCGGCAGCCTTTATACAAGTGTTCTTCCGAATTTAAGAGTTAACGGTATTGCTCAGGCATTAAAAGCAAGCCATGGAAAGATTATTTATGTATGCAATGTTTCCACTCAACCCGGCGAAACGACTAATTTCACCTGTTATGATCATGTTAAAGTCATCCATAATGCAATTCCAGATGTCTCGATTGACGGTGTAGTTTGTAATAATTATCACGAGGCAGCAGAATCCAAAAATATTTCCTGGGTTAAAATTGAGGAGTCAATTTTAAGAGAATATCGTGTTTTTCAAGATGATCTTATCGATAAAGCATATCCTTGGAGGCACGACTCAAATAAAGTTGCGGAAGCTCTTTTAAAAGCTTACAAAGAATTAGGTTCCACGGAAAATTAGTGGCTCATTAAATAAATTTTAATCTTTTATGCAATTTTGGAGGAATCAATGAAAGTTCAGGTAGGTATTAATGGTTTTGGACGAATCGGCCGACAGGTTCTCAAATCATTCATCGATAATTATTCGGATGAATTGGAAGTAGTAGCTATTAATGATCTTTTTGATACAAAAACCAATGCACATCTTTTCAAATATGATTCAACCTATGGAAAATTTGACGGATCCGTTGATGTCGTAGGCAACGATCTGGTCATTAATGGCAAGACGATTAAAGTTTTTGCCGAAAAAGATCCCGGATCTCTTCCTTGGAAAGACTTGGGTGTCGATATCGTCGTCGAATCTACCGGTATATTCACAGATGCAATCGGTGATCCCGAAAAAGGGAAACCCGGTGCCAATGTTCATATAACAAAAGGCGGAGCAAAGAAAGTTATCATTTCAGCCCCGGCAAAAAATGAAGATATCACCATTGTCATGGGAGTTAATGATGATAAATATGATCCGGCGAAACATCATGTGGTTTCTAATGCTTCCTGTACAACAAATTGTTTAGCACCGGTTGCAAAAATTATCAATGATGCGTTTGGTATCGAATATGGTTTGATGACCACGATTCACAGCTATACGAATGATCAGGTTATCTTGGATCAAGGTCATAAGAAGGAAATGCGTCGTTCACGCGCTGCCGGTTTGAATATTATTCCGACTACAACCGGAGCTGCGAAAGCGGTGGCATTGGTCATTCCCGAGCTAAAAGGACGTTTTGACGGTTATTCGTTACGAGTTCCGACTCCGACTGTATCAATCGTCGATTTCGTTTGCAATATCTCTAAATCAACAACGGTTGAAGAAGTAAATGATTTATTCCGCAGCATGGCTGGCAAAGGAAGATTAAAAGGCATTTTAGGAGTTACCGAAGGGACATATGCCGATCCGTTGGTTTCGACTGATTTCCGCGGTGATTCTCGATCTTCAATTGTAGATTTGATGCAGACATCCGTAATGGGCGGAAAGATGCTCAAGATTGTATCTTGGTATGACAATGAATGGGGCTATTCGAACCGAGCTTGTGATCTGGCTTTGATGATGTCGAAGAGTCTCTGATTCATCTGAATGTTTTGAAGGAATAAAAATGTTATCCGCATCAAAAAGTGCGGGAACTTGAAAGAAAAAATGATCGGAACTGCAAAAACTTTCAGCCGATCATTTTTTCTTATAAGTCGCTGATTTGCTTGATAAAAACTTATCGTTATTCAGAAGAAAGGGAAACGAACATGTTTAATAAGAAGACCATACGCGATATTGATGTAAAAGGGAAAAAAGTTCTTGTCAGAGTTGACTTCAATGTTCCCATCAAAGATGGACAAGTCGGTGATGATACTCGAATTCGCGGAGCTTTACCGACAATTCAGTATCTTTTAGATCAGGGTGCCGCTGTCATCCTTTGCTCACATCTCGGACGTCCTAAAAACGGTCCGGAAGAAAAATATTCTTTGAAACCTGTTGCCGAATATCTAGGAACATTAATTCCCAATAAGGTCTATTTTGCTTCAGATTGCATCGGTGAACCGGCAAAGAAAGCGGCCGAAAACTTAAAGCCGGGTGAAGTACTGGTTCTCGAAAATACCCGTTTTCATCCCGAAGAGGAAAAAAATGACTTGGAAATGGCAAAGCAATTGGCAGATTTAGCTGATATCTATGTTAATGACGCTTTTGGAACCGCACATCGAGCTCATGCCTCAACCGAAGGAGTTACTCATCTCAAGCCCGGAGTAGCCGGCTTTCTTTTGGAAAAGGAAATACAATACCTTTCTGGAGCCGTGGAAAATCCGAAACGTCCATTTGTCGCAATTTTAGGCGGCGCTAAAATCTCGGATAAAATCGGCGTGATTAAAAATCTGCTGAACAAAGCGGATAAAGTTCTCATCGGCGGCGGAATGGCAAATACCTTTTTTAAAGCACAAGGATTTGATATGGCTGATTCTCTGGTTGAGGATGAGGCAGTGGAAACCGCTAAAGAGATTTTAAACATGGGCAGTAACAAATTAGTGTTGCCGGTTGATATGGTTATAGCCAATGCTTTTGATAACAACGCTGAAAGAAAAACTATTCCTGTTGGGAATGTTCCTGCCGGCTGGCGTGTGTTAGATATCGGTCCTGAAACCATAAAGGTTTTCAGCAACCTGATTAAAAATGCCGCCACAGTGGTATGGAATGGTCCGATGGGTGTCTTCGAAATGCCTAATTTTGCGAAAGGGACATTCGAAATCGCAAAAGCGGTTGCGGAAAGTAATTCTATTTCCATTATCGGTGGAGGAGATTCTGTGGCTGCGATTCAGGAATCCGGTCTCGCGGATAAAATCACTCATATTTCAACGGGCGGTGGAGCTTCTCTTGAAATGCTCGAGGGTATTGTTCTTCCCGGTGTCGCGGCACTACAAGATAAATAATCTTCTCAACTGTTAAAAAGAAAAATGCCGGACGAAAAAAAAGATCCGGCATTTTTTATTAATTTATTTATCCATTATAAGCTTGCCGCAATATCTTTATTTCTTCGGCATATCCTGGAACATCATTAGGGGTCTCTAAGTAAAACGGTAAATTTTTTAATAGCGGATGATTGATAAAACGAATAATAGCATCCAACCCGATCGTCCCCTGACCAATTTTTGCATGACGATCTTTTTTACTCCCGAACGGTGTCATACTATCATTCAAATGGATCGCCTTCAACCGGTTTAGTCCGATCACCTTATCAAATTTCTCCAACACACCGTCTAAATCTTCCACAATATTGTATCCCGCCGAATAAATATGACAGCTGTCCAAACATACTCCAAGTTTGTCATTCAGTTTTACTCTTTTAATAATCTCTTGAAGTTCTTCAAAAGTACTGCCTACTTCACTGCCTTTTCCGGACATGGTTTCCAATAAGACAGTTGTTTTTTGCTCCATATATAACATATGATCGAGCGCTTCAATAATCAACTGGATACCGGCTTCGATTCCTTGTCCGACATGGCTCCCGGGATGAAAATTATAATAATTCTCCGGCATATGTTCCATAATAGCCAGATCTTCCTTCATCACCATCAAAGCGAATTCATGTACACGTTCATCCGCTGCGCAGGGGTTTAGGGTATAAGGGGCGTGGGCTAAAATCGGAGAAAAACCGTTTGATTTCATCAGACTTGTCAAATCTTCCATATCTTGAATATTCAATTCTTTGGTCTTCCAGCCTCGCGGGTTCCGCGTAAAGAATTGAAAAGTATTCGCATCGATACTGATAGCTTCTTTACCCATATGAAGATAACCTTGCGCAACCGACAGATGACAACCGATTTTCATTGAATTCATTTTGCCTCTTCTTCCTCTTTTGAACTATCGTCTTGTTTAGCGGGAATTTCGTCATATTTAATTTGGTCTGCGGTGAACTCCCTCCTCCCGACACATGGGATTTCAACAAGTACGGAATGTCTTAACGGAAAGATTTCGACAACCTTCCCTTCACCTTGAGGAGTAATGACTTTTTTCTTCTTCTTGGGGAGGCTTTTCCGACATTCAGCATAATATTCATTTTCATATTCTAAACAACATCGCAATCGTCCGCACATTCCGGTAATTTCGGAAGGGGTAAGCGATATTCCTTGCTCTTTGGCCATCTTAATCGAAATACTGCTGAAATCAGTCAGAAAAGAAGAGCAACAACGACATGGAATTCCACATGCTCCCATGCCTCCGATAACTTTTGCGACATCTCGAGGACCAATTTGTTTGATTTCTATATTATTGATTGAGAAACTTTTTTGGATATCATATTTCAATGATTTCAAATCGACTTTTTCTTCCGTCGGACTTGAATAAGTTAAGATCATATAAGATCCGTCATAATTAAATTCAGCATTCAGTATTCGAATATCTTTTAAATTTAATTCCGCCGCCCTTTTTTCGCAATATTCCAATACTTCTTTTTTCCTTAAATTCCAAAATTCATTCGATACTAATTCTCCTGCGGTCGCAATTCTTTCCACTTTTTTTAAGGGTTCATCTTTCATTTCATAATCTTGATAAATTTTAACGACCTCACCGATTTGTTTTCCCTTACACGTTTCAACTACAACCAGATCTTTCAGATGGATTTCATCCAAACCGGTCGCATCAAAATTGTAAATTTTTGATAGTTTTCCAAATCGAATGCCGACTACTACCGGATTGCTATTTCCTGCCATATTACCTCGAGTAAGAACTTATTTTATTATCAGCGTTTTTGTGCCAAAGTGAATAAACCAATGATAATTCCTAAAATCGCGCAGGATACAATAATCAATCCCATCGGGACGGAGCTTTCATAGGTACTGCTGCTTTGCGGAAAAGTAGGAATTGCTAAAGGAGCAGGTTGCGTAAAAGTCGGAAGACGGGTCGGCTCCACTGTTATGATAAATTGTGCCGCTAAAGTCGGATCAATGGTATTTGTAACACGAGGAGTAGGCGTATTGGGTATGGTCACAATCGGCAAATCACCCAAATAATCAACATAAGTCGAATAAACCCAAGCGTATCCCCCCGGAGCTCCCGGATATTCTATCAGCAGCCAAGTTCCCCCTTCGGTACGCCCTTTTGCCACGGCTTTTTGGCCGATCACCATCGTCCCGACTTTATCATATTCTGTACCGGGACCCGCCCTTAAATTAATTTGAGGATTCGCCGGATCATTCTTAACCGTAACGACTACACCTTGATCGGTACCGGTTACCGTAGGAATGTTCAGCGTAGGAATTTGGGCTTGAACAGAGTTATTATTTATTAATATATATATTGCCGTTATTATTAATAGGATAAATGGTTTAGATACAATTTTTTCTAAATATTTTTGAACATTTTTCACAAAATAAAATCCCATATCATTTTTTTCGAAGTTAATTTTACTATATTTCATTTGAACAACTCTTCGGAAATATTCAGGTGTTTCTCTTATTTTTTAGAAATCTTGTTATAATCTAGGGAATGTTTTATAAATTTTAATTCCATCGAAAAGGTTTCAATGAAGTTTGAACCGATTAACAAAATTCCTGGATTCAAGATCGGCCACGCACAAGATTCGGAAGCACTTACGGGTTGCACGGTTATTCTTTGCGATGAAGGTTTTGTCGGCGGCGTCGATCAACGAGGCGGATCACCCGGCACAAGAGAGACCGATTTACTACGCCCCCTCCATATGGTTGAAACTGTTAATGCGATTTTACTTACGGGAGGCTCTGCTTTTGGGTTAGATGCAGCCGGAGGCGTCATGAAATACCTTGAAGAGCATCATCAAGGTGTAAATGTCGGACCGACTGTCGTTCCGATCGTTCCGACTGCGGTTCTGATGGATCTTACGATCGGGAGTTATTCGATCCGACCCGATCAAGCGATGGGATATCAGGCTTGTTTGAATGCTTCGGCGGATAGTCCCAAACAAGGGAATTATGGTGCCGGAACCGGCGGAACGGTTGGAAAAATATTGGGAATGGATCATTGTATGAAGGGAGGAATCGGCCACGCCGCATGCGAACTCGAACCGGGGATTTGGGTAGGGGCGATTGTCGCGGTTAATTCATTGGGTGATGTAGTGGATCCAAATAATCGTAACATTCTCGCCGGTGCCCAACTGGTCGACGAATCCGCAGCAGACAAAAATAACAAAATATTATTTGCGGATACGCTGTCAATCTTGTCCGGAAAAACAAATCAAAAATCTTTAGAAACTGTTCCGGTAAATAATACCGTTATCGGTTGTGTTTTGACAAACGTAAAGCTTTCAAAAGACGAGGCAAACAAATTGGCTCAATGCGGACAGAATGGATTGGTTCTCAGTATTCAACCCGCTCATACTATGTTTGACGGGGATACAATGTTTGCTATCTCATCACAGAGAAAGAATGGAAACATTCATGCTGTTACGGCATTTGCGCCGATCGTTGTTGCGCAAGCGATAGTAAATGCGATTCGATTTGCTGACTCAGTTGGTGGAATACCGGCTGCCAGAGATTTTTTATCTACTGAAAGGGAATAAAATGACACGCATTATAGGTGATACGACATCAGGATTAACTCCAGAACAAGCGAAAGAGATAGGCATCGATTATATTCCTCAAATTGTTATCTTCGGTGATAAATCTTACCGTGACGATTATGAAATCGATCCAGTCACATTTGTAAAAATGTTGGAAGCATCGAAGGAACTGCCAAAGACAGCAGCACCGCCTCCTTCGCTTTATACCCCTATTTTTGAAAAACTCCGAGAAAATAAAGAAGATGCTTTGGTATTGGCTCCATCAGTTAAAGTGAGTGGTACTTATCGAAGTGCGATGACAGCCAAGAATGATTTCCCTGATGTCGATATCCGCGTTATCGATACAGGTGTTATCGGCGGTCCTGTGGCGATGGAATTAATCGAAGCGAAAAAAATGGCGGATCAGCATCGTTCGCTGGATGAAATAGAAAACTATATCAATTTATTAAATAAGAATGTCCGTTTTTATGCGGTTGTCGATACGCTTGAATACCTTTATAAAGGAGGCAGAATCGGTGGAGCATCTAAACTTTTTGGCGACGCTTTACAAATTAAACCGATCCTCACCTTGAAAGACGGACAAGTAGAAGCTTTTGAAAAACAAAGGACTCAGAAGAAAGCCCTTTCACGTATTGTTGATTTGGTTCAAGGCGAATGTCCGAAGGGTGGGAATCATGGTCTAATCTCACTTTCTTTAAATGTGAATTTATGTCAAGAGGAATTGTCTTTCTTCAGAAAAGAATTTAAGGAACGTTTTGGATTTGAGAATGTTCCCGTTTTTAATGCTCCTCCTGCTTTTATGGTTCATGCGGGTCCCAGGGTCGTTTTGGTTTCATTTTTTACCATTTAATATTTCTTAGTGATTTTCAAGCTGCCGTCATAGAACGGCAGCTTTTTAATGAAAGTATAATAGAATATATATTCTAAATTTGATATATTGTGGTATGATAAATAAGTGGCTATGCGCATTTTTAGATTATTTTAAGGGAAACCGTGAAAAAATCAAATTTTAGGGATTGAATTTTATTAAAAATAAGTGTATTCTGTGTAGAGTACATTACTGATAGAGGATATCAAAACAAAATGAAAGAAGACTTACTCAATATCGATGTTGATGAAGAAGATGATGATGAGAATTATCCGGCTATCGCCAGATTAATTGAGCTGGGCCGGCAGAAATCATACGTCACTATAGACGATATACTCGCATTATTCCCGGATGCCGAACAAGATGTCGAACAACTTGAAGAGGCTTTTTCCGCATTGCTTAGCGCAGGAATTCCGTACTCGGAAGAGTCCAATCTGGAAGAACCTCCCGAAGAGGAAATTGACCTCGCCGAAGAAGAAAATGAGATCATTCCGAATATTTCAATGGATGATCTCGCCAATATAGATACCGATGATACGATCGGTCTTTACTTAAAAGAAGTCAGCCGAGTCCCATTGTTGACTGCGGATGAGGAAGTTGAACTTGCCCAACGTATTGAGCGCGGCAGAATGGCAAGAGAAGAACTTGCCCGAGTAAATGTCACTCCGGAACGTCGCTTGGAGCTTCGTAAGAGTATTGAAGATGGTTGGGCTGCCAGAGAGCATTTAATTACCGCAAATTCTCGCTTGGTTATCAGCGTGGCCAAAAAATATATGGGAAGAGGTGTTCCTTTTCTCGATCTGATACAAGAGGGGAATATTGGTCTAATCAGAGCTACAAAGAAATTCGATTATAGACGAGGGCATAAATTCAGCACTTACGCAACATGGTGGATCCGTCAGGCAGTAACACGTGCTATTGCAGATCAAGGAAGAACAATTCGAGTCCCCGTTCATATGGGCGACCAAATTAACAAATTACTGCGTGTACAACACCAACTGACGCAAAAATTGGGTCGCGATCCTTCTGTGGAAGAACTGGCGGATGCCTTGGATGTTCCCCCGAAGAAAGTCGAAAACATGATTCAAGTTGCAAGAAGACCGCTCTCTTTGGAGACACCTACCGATGATGAGGAAGATTCCGTCTTAGGCGATTTCATCGAAGATGAAGATGCTCCGGCACCTGACGATACCGCTACTTATAATTTGCTTAAAGAGCATTTAGATGAAGTGCTGAATGGTTTGCCACCGAGAGAAGTTCGAATTCTGCAACTTCGGTATGGTTTGTTAGATGGGCAAGCGTACACTTTGGAAGAAGTCGGACGAAAGATGGGCGTAACGCGAGAACGTGTTCGCCAAATTGAAGCTCAGGCATTGAGTCGTCTGCGACATCCAACCGTTCGAAAGATCTTAAGAGACTATTTAGGTGATTAATTAATCCAAACAAAAAGCCATTCAGCATTGATCTTGCTGAATGGCTTTTTTGTTTGGATATTTCGTTTAAAATAAGAACGAAAGGAATTTAATTGGCTAAGATAGAATTGAATGATTATCTCGGGAGAATTGATACGCTTGTGTCTGAAAGCAAATATGAACAGGCTGCATATCATTGTTTTTATCTTCTGAGACAATTTCCCAAATTATTATCCCTTTATAAATTATTGGGAAGAATATTCCTGGAAATGAATGAACTCAGACCTGCTCTGGATACTTATTCTCGGATCGTTTCTGCGGAGCCGGATAATTTTTTAAACCATTTAGCACTCGGTTTTATTTTCGAAGAATTAAAACTGCCGGATCAAGCCATATTTTTTTCGCAAGCCGCTTTATTTTTGCAACCGGAAAATAAAGAGGTTGTCAGTTTATATCAGCGATTGCTCAGCCGGATGAAAAATTATCCCAATCCGGAAAGTTTTTCTCATCTTTTAGCGGGAATTCACTTTTATAACGAAAGAAACTATGAAAAAGCAATCAATGAGCTGCAAATTAATTCACTTGAAAGTTATCAGACCTTCGGATCTTTATTTATCGGACTAAGTTTGTTTGAAAATCATCAAGAGGATGAGGGAATAAAATTGCTCCAAATCATTTTGGAAAAATCACCTTATCTGCAATCAGCATTACAGAAAACCACCATCTATTGGCAAAAAAAGAACCCTCAGCTTTTTATGAAATACCTCAATAGATTAATTGAATTAAATCCCGATTATTCCGAATATACCATACAAGATAATCAATTAACCTGCGGGAATAATTCGATCCAAGTGATCTATCAGGAATGGACAGGTTTTCAAAACTCGAAATTGAGAACGGTTTGGCAACAGCCCGGATCACATATTATCGAAAATGATCTTTCCGCATTACCTTCTTGGTTAAAATTATTGCCGGTTTGTCCGGATTTTCTTTATCAGACGAATAACCGGAATGAAGAAGAAAATGTATTTTATTCTTCAGAAAGAAAGAAAATTTTATTGGAGGAAGATTCTTTCTTCCAAAGAGATTATTTTAAATCCCAAATTCCCGAATCAGATAAGAATTCTCAAAAGCAGCGTGAGTCAACTGAGAAGGATCAAAAGATAGGAAAATCATCCCGCTCGACAAAAAGTTTAGATGATGCTTTTCACTGGCTGGAAAAAGTGGTCACCGAAGGGGTTGAAATAAAACAGGAAGGTACTGCCGAAAAACAATTTGATTCTGACCGCCAAGTGGATATAGATGAGTTTGAAAATGATCTCCAAAATAAGGAAGAAACAGAAATGGTTCGAAATGCATGGACATGTTTCAGCACCGGAAATCAAGTAGAAGGTATTCGACTTTATAAACAGTTACTTGAAAAACAAATAAAACCGGAAATGGTTCAAGAAGATTTGCAGAAACTTTTAATTCTTTTTCCGGAAAATGAAGAACTTCAAAAAATCATAAATGAAAGAGGGAAATAATAATGGAAAAAACATTCGTATGTATCAAGCCTGATGGTGTTCAACGTGGATTAATCGGTGAAATTATTCAACGATTTGAAAATCGCGGGCTCATTCTTTGTGCCGCAAAATTTATGATAGTTTCGAAAGAATTCGCCGAACGTCATTATGCCGAACATATCGGGAAACCTTTTTACAACGGTTTAGTCAATTACATTACATCCGGTCCCGTTTTTGCAATGGTTTGGGAAGGTGAAGAAGCGGTGAAAGCGGTTCGCCAGACCGTCGGAGCTACAAAGCCTATTGAATCGGCTCCCGGAACAATTCGCCACGATTTCAGCGCCAAAACGGACCGGAATCTTATCCATGCATCCGATTCTGTTACTACGGCTGAGCGTGAGATTAACCTTTGGTTTGAACCGGATGAAATAGTTACCTGGGATAAAATCAGCTCTCCGTGGGTTTTCGGAAATAATTCTTAATCAGATCGGTAAATGGATACCTCCTTCCGCTCCACGATCGGATTTTTCTTTAAATAAATCAGAAATTTGAACTTCCCGAACCTCGGGAGTCTCAATCGGGACAATCAACAATTGAGCGATTGCCTGTCCTTTCTCAATTTGAATTGTTTCGGTTCTAATATTAAATATCTTAATTTTGATTTCTCCCTGATAACTGGCATCAACTACCCCTCCTCCCAGCAGAAAATTGCTGCCGCTTTTGAGAAAAATAAGTCCGACATAACCTTTCGGAATATCAACGGCTATGCCGGTACCGATCACATTAATTCCGTTTCCTTCAATTATTTTTGTCTCGGAAGCATATAAATCAAGTCCGGCATCATCGGAATGCTTCCGGCTGGGAAGAATCGAATCACAATTTATTTTTGCTGCATTAAGAACAGGTATCATTTTTCCCCTTTCCGATCTTTAAATCATTTAAGCAGTCTCATTATATTAAACTTTTTCAGAAATGTTGTCATATCTTTTTAAAATTCATTTGCAGAAAACAATTGTTTTCGATTAAAGTTGATGCATATATGAAACACACAGATTTCCGAAATTTTGTTGAATATATCGTAACGACTACGGGGACTACTCTGCTCTATCTACCTTGAAGAGGCGGATTCTTTACGAATTCAAATAAAACTAAGAGCTGCCTCAAAAGGGCAGCTTTTTTTATATCGAAATGAGGTCTTTTTTATGGAAAACACATCGATACCAAATCATATATTGGTCATGAAATATGGCGGAAGTTCCGTCGGTTCTCCTGTAGCAATGAAATCGGCAGTCAGAATTATCCGTGAAACGAAAAAAGAGTATCCCAATCTTGTTGTGGTTACTTCTGCCATTTCAGGAGCCACCGATGCTCTGATAAAAAGCGCAACCGATGCTTCGTCAGGGAATTTAACCACCGCAGAAAAAACCGCTCATGAGCTTACTGCCAGACATCATGAATTGATTGACAAATTGGTCGAAGATCCGAAAATCTGGCTTCAATTAAAAATGGATGTAAATCGGCTTATATCCGAATTTGTAAATTTATACAATGCAATCAAGATTCTCGGAGAATTAAGTCCGCGCGCTTTAGATGCGGTTTCAAGTTTGGGAGAACGCTTGTCGGTTCGGATTTTATCGGCAGCGGTCGAGTCAGCCGGAATTAAGTCAAAACCGGTCGAATCAACTCAATTGATCATAACCGATGATGTTTATCAAAGCGCCTCTCCGGATATGGAATTAACCTCCGTTCGATGCAAAAAAGTCCTATATCCGATACTCAATGAAGGAATAACCCCGATTGTTACCGGATTTATCGGCGCAACGAAAGAAGGATCCATTACCACTTTAGGGAGAGGAGGAAGCGATTATTCCGCTTCCATTATTGCAGTAGGATTGGAAGCGGAAGAAGTTTGGATTTGGACGGACGTGACCGGTGTCATGAGTGCCGATCCGCGAATTGTTCCCGATGCAAAGACAATTCCTGCATTAACCTATAATGAAGTTTCGGAAATGGCATATTACGGAGCGAAAGTACTCCATCCCAAGAGCGTCAAACCTTGTGTGGAAAATGGCATAAAGATGCGGATTTGCAATACGTTTGCACCACAGAGTCAAGGGACTATCTTGATTCACAATAATGACGCCGTGGATGTCGGTAAGATTAAAGCGGTTACAACGGCATCGGGATTTAAATTGATAACTGTTTCGGGTGCAGGAATGGATTCCGGAATGAATGCATCAGCCAAAATATTTAATGGATTTGTCGAAGCCGGAGTAAATGTCCCGATGGTGATTGAAAGTTCTTCAGAGCAATCATTGTGTTTTCCGATCGATATAAAAAAGGTGAATAAAGTTGAAAAAGTACTCAGAACCATTCTGGAGAAAGAAATTTCGCGAAAAGATATTGATGAATTTGAAATCAGCGAACCGGTTGATATCTTAACCGTGATTTGTTCCGGACTTAAATCCCATCCGGAAGTAATCACGCAGGTATTAAGTAAATTAATCGAGAATCAATACAAAATCAAAGCTCTTTCTTACGGAGCCTCAGACGTATCATTGAATATTATTGTCAGTTCCTCCGATTCGATTTCAGCTCTCAAGGCGATTCACCAATTGATTTCATTCTAATCACATGAAAGGATATAAGATTATGAGTAATAAAATTCCCGTCTCAGTTTTAGCTGCAACCGGCAGTGTCGGTCAACGTTTTATCAGTTTATTGGATCAACATCCGTGGTTTGAAGTGGTCGAAATAACAGCTTCGGATCGATCGGTCGGAAAAACTTATGAAGAATCCTGTCACTGGCTTCTTTCGGATCCGATGCCTGAATACGTAAAAAAAATGGAGCTGCTTCCTACCGATGCGGATGCGATCAAGAAATCTCAAATAGCTTTCTCGGCACTCCCGGCCGAAATTGCCATGATAGTCGAACCGGATTTTGCCAGAAAAGGTATATATGTCAGTTCAAATGCTTCTGCCTATCGGAAAGATCCGCTGGTACCGATTCTGGTTCCGGAGGTAAATCCCGATCATCTACAAATATTAGATGTTCAACAGAAAACATATCAATGGCCGGGAGCGATTATGACGAATCCGAACTGTACGACAGTCGGCTTTGTTGTCCCATTAAATGCAATCGACAAACATTTTTGCGTTACAAAAGCAATTGTTTTTTCAATGCAAGCTCTTTCCGGAGCAGGCTACCCCGGCGTACCCGGTATGGATATCTTGGATAACGTCATCCCTTTTATCAGCGGAGAAGAAGAAAAATTGGAGTATGAACCGGCCAAAATTATGGGAAATTTTGATGGTGAAAAAATCGTTCAACATCCGATTGTAATTTCGGCTCATACGAATCGGGTAGCGGTTACAGATGCACATACAATTTGCCTTTCATTCGCGGTTCGGGAAAAGGTCTCCGAAGAGCAGATTATATCAACTTTGGAAAATTTTGAATTTCCGGAAATATGCCGAAGTCTTCCATCCTGTCCTAAAAAAGGTATCATTTATCATAAAGAAGAAAATCGTCCTCAACCGCGTTGGGATCGTTCACTGGAAAAAGGAATGGCTACCAATGTCGGAAGAGTTCGAAAAGATAATATCCTGGATTATCGAATGGTTACGGTTTCTCATAATACAATCAGAGGAGCGGCAGGCGGATCAATTCTAAATGGAGAATTACTGGCAAAAATAAAATTCAGAATGAACTAAAAAGGAGCCCACTCATGAAAAATGTCAAAATCGGAGTCGTTGGCTATGGCAATGTCGGAAAAGGTTTTGTCCAGGCATTAAATCAGAAAACGGATTTCTACCGTAAAATTTATCAACTAAATTTTTTCATTACAGCAATTGTCACGAAAAATAACGGTTGTGTCTATAACCCTAACGGCATTTCATTGGACGAATTGCTTACGGTAAATTCATTCGCCGAATTAAGTGATGTTGAACGACCGGATTGGAACACAATTTCAATGATTCAACAAGCTGAAACCGATGTAATTGTGGAAATCAGTTCGACGAATTTAATCAATGGAGAACCGGCGGTTTTGCATATTCGAGAAGCGATTCTCTCCGGTAAGAATGTGGTTACCAGCAACAAAGGGCCGATTGCTTTGCATTATAAAATGCTGAACAGTTTGGCCAATCAAAATAATGTGAAACTGGGGATTGAAGGAACAGTAATGAGCGGAACTCCTTCTCTGAGGTTCGCAAAAGACTTGCTTTTTCCTTCCGGCATCACTTCCGTACGAGGCATTCTTAATGGAACCTGCAATTTTATTTTAACGGAGATGGAAAAAGGATTAAGTTTTAATGAAGCTCTTGCTCATGCACAAGAATTCGGTTACGCGGAAACCGATCCGAGCGGAGATATCGAAGGGTTAGACACAGCTGGAAAAGTTGCGATCCTTTCACAACTGATATTTGACGAAAAACAGACACCGGCTGAAATGGGTTATGAAGGAATTACCGGAATAACCGTCGAAGATATCCAAATGGCAAAAAAAGAGAATTGCAGATGGAAATTGATCGGTTCAGTTAAGAAAGTTCAGAACCATATAATAACTTCTGTAAAACCGGAAATGGTTCCATTATCCAATCCGTTGGCAAATGTTAATGGCTCGATGAATGCGATTCAATATGAGACGGATTTGTTAGGTATGGTCACATTAATCGGACCCGGGGCAGGTCGTATGGAAACTGCCGCTGCCTTATTGGAAGATTTGATAACCATTTACAAATAGATTTATTTTTCCGTTTGATTTCTTGAGTATACCAATAAAAATTCATAGCCTCTTTTATAATCAATTGGAGGCTATGAAATATTATTCAAAAAATATAAACCCATCCGGATCGGTCAAATAAAAGCGGAAATGATTGGTAAATCCAATCTTGAGAGCCGATAAGAATACAACCGATTAGCAACCCGAATATAACACCCAAATATATATCGAGTAAATAATGTACTCCGGTAATAACTCTCGAATGAATCATCAAAACCGCCCAGATCAGAAAAACTAAAAAGTATGGCATACCGAAGGTTTTCCAAGCCAACATCAAAATAAGTCCGGCTCGAACAGCATGCCCTGATGGAAAAGAATGCGGATCCCTTTTGCGATAAACCATTCCCCACTCGCCTTCGGGCCTACTGCGATGAATTACTTTTTTCAAAAAGAAAATAAAAAACGCCGTAAAAGCAATGCTGAGCCCCCAAAAAGCCAAAACTTTTTGTTGTTCTCCGCTCGAAAATATCCATATGAGAAATAATATGCCGCACCAAAGCCACGAATCCCCCGTATGTGAGAAAAATGCCGCAATCCTGAAAAGCACCGGAGTTGAAAATTTTTTTTGAAATTTTTCGGAATATTTTTCATCCAATTTTAATAAATATTTCATATGGTTTATTTCAACCTCGTCCTTATCCATAAAAACCAATTATATAAAGAAAATAAGCTTTAGGCTATGATCGACCTGATTTCTTTAGTGATTATTTTCATAAATAAACGATAAAACGAATTTTTATTATTACTATGACGATAAATATTAAACTTTGTTTGTTATTTTTTTCTCTAATAGGTAATTTAAATCTTTTTATTCGCTTATTTCGATGAAAAAACGGATTTTATCGAAATATATTCCGAATTTCGTAAAAATGGATATATAATTATGGACAGAAGTTAATAATTTTAATTTTCCCTTTTTATCCTATATGGGAGGAATCTAATGCCTCTGGTCTATTTTCTGGTTGTCGCAGCACTAATCTACTCAGCTCACAAAGCTACCAGAGTGAAAGGATTATTAAATGCCGCATTATGGTTAGCCGGGACAAGCTGCCTGACTTCAATATTGGTTTATATTTTAGGATCTCCCGGTTTAGCCGTAATCGAATTGAGTGTGGGAGCGGGGCTGGTAACGGTCTTATTTGTCTTTGCGATCAGTATCATCGGTGATGAAAAAATTACATCAGATGTTTTTGTTCCTCATTGGTTAGCGATATCCATATCGGTTGTATCATTTGGCATGCTGGCTTATTTGTTGATTGCTCAGCATATGCCTTCGGTCCAATCAGAAACGACCTCACCGATTTTTTCAGATCTTTTCTGGGAAGGCAGAAAAATAGATATTTATCTGCAGGGCGCTTTGTTCATCTCAGGTATACTCGGAATCTTGTTGCTGATTGCTCCTGCGGTTTCCAAAAGAATTAAGGAGGGGAAGAATAAATGAATACCCTGGTAATCATTGCAATCGTGTCATTGATCGCAATCGGTTTTTATTGCCTTATTATTACCAGAAACATCCTAAAAATAATCGTAGCACTTCAAGTCTTGGTAAAAGGAGCTATGATAGCGATGATTTTGGCCGGAAAATTAACCGATCAGATGGAATTGGCTCAAAGTATGGCGATCACAATTATTGTTGCGGACACAATCGTAGCTGTAATCGGATTAGCAATGTCCATTCAACTACGCGAAAAGACCGGAACGTGCGATATCCATTCCATTTCGAAATTGAAGAGATAAACAATGGCCGGAATACTTATTCCCTTTCTTATTTTCACACCTTGGCTGACCGCCATATTGGTTTGGTTTATCGGTGATAAACATGAAGAAGGATTGCATCAATTTGCAAGTGCCGGAGCGATCCTTTCGGCTATTCTGAGTTTACTGTTGCTCTCTCAGATCGGAGACTCAACCATATCCTTTGCAAAAATCGGTCCCCTTTTCGGTAATCTCTCCTTTTCAACAGATGCTTTAGGAATTATTTTGGCATGTATCGCCAACTGTATCGGTTCGTTGACAGTGATTTTTTCTGCAGAATATATGAAGCATGAGAAAAGTCTTGCGAGATATTATTCCATGGTACTGTTATTCATCGGGGCTATGTCCGGGTTGGTACTGACCGCCAATATTTTTATGATTTTCTTCTTCTGGGAAATAACAGCATTATGCTCCTATCAATTGATCTCCTTTTATAATGATGACCCCAATGCGGTACGCGGCGGTTTGAAAGCACTCTTCATTACGCAATTCGGAGGGATCGGATTGATGGTTGCCGGATTGTTGATTTTCGGTTATACACACTCATTTGAAATCGGAAGATTTATTCAGGCAGCGCAAGGCGGAGAAATTCCGGCAAATGTTTTAGGGATTATCGGTTTCACTCTGATCATCGCCGCAACGGCGAAAAGCGCTCAATTTCCTTTCTTCACCTGGCTGCCGGATGCGATGGAAGCACCGACTCCCGTCAGCGCTTTGATTCATGCCGCGACCATGGTCAACGCAGGCGTATATCTCCTTTGCCGTTTCTTTCCCGCTCTGGAAGCAGTCCCCGGTTGGAAAATGACAATCCTGATTCTCGGTTTGATCACGATCTTGATTTCATCTCTGATGGCAATCTTTGCGACAGATTTAAAGCGCGTTCTTGCTTATTCGACTGTAAGCCAACTGGGTTATATGTTCGCCGCAATCGGAGCCGGATCAGTTCTTGCCTGCCAATTTCATCTGCTTTCTCATGCAATTTTCAAGGCATTACTTTTTCTTTGTGCCGGCGCTATTATCCATTCCTGCGGGACACGAGATATGTATAAAATGGGCGGTTTTTTTAAGAAAATTCCGTTTATCAGCATCACTTTTATTATCGGATCATTAGCTCTTGCCGGAATTCCGGTCTTAAACGGATTTTGGTCAAAGGAATTAATCCTCGAATCCATTCATTCCGGGACACCGATTATTATTTATATATTAATGTTGTTCTCTGTAATTCTTACCGCTTTATATACGATCCGTTGTGTATGGTTGGTGTTCTTCGGAGAACCGAGATCCGATTTGCATGTACATGACGCACCTTTTCTCATGGCTTTACCACTCGGTATTTTGTCATTGGGAACGATTACATCTTGGCTTGTTTTCGAACCATTCAGCCGATCCCTTTCAAACAGTTTACCTCTCTACGGTATTCCGAAAGAAACTTTGTCGGAATTGGTCAGTAAAATCTTTGGGGATCCGTATACATTTTTAGCTTTAGGAATGGTGGCGATCGGAATTCTGATTTGGTTTTTGAGAAATAAATTACCGTTACATAATAGCATTACTCGGAAGATAAAGTCGATTTCGTTGAACAGTTTTGGGTTTGAAGCAATCAATAACGGTGTTGTAAACGGAATAAATGCAGCCAGTGAAGCGATCCGAAATATTCAGACCGGCTCATTAAATTGGAATATTTTCGGGATGCTGATCGGATTGATTTGTATTCTTATTGCACTGATGATCGGAGGGCTGTAATATGCCGATGAATCCGCTTTTTTGGCTTTTGATAACTCCAATAATTTGCGCTTTAATTCTTTATGTTGTCGGACGAACCATCCCGCCGGATGATGAATCAAGCCCCAACAAGGCAGCATGGTTAAGCTTATTTTCAATTCTTTTGACCGTTGTTCCTTTTGTGATGACAGCAAAAAAATTTACGGAAGAAGGACCTGTTTCTTTAACCGCAGGAATGATTACCCTCACATTTGACGGAATCAGCCTTCTCATGACTTCGGTCCTGTTAGTGTTGTCGGCTATGGTTGTATTATTTTCCGCTCAATACATGGTGGCAGAAGATCATGAAGAGAAATTCTACGGTCAAATTATGATTCTGATGTCCAGTATTATGGGGTTGACAACCGCGACAGATATATTCAACTTGTATGTTTGGTTCGAATTAATGGCTGTTTCGACTTACACATTGGTCAGTTTTTATCGGAACCGTACAGAATCATTGGAATCCGGCATTAAGTACTTAGTTCAAAGTGCGGCCGGTTCGGTCTTAGTAATATTAGGAACTTCGATTCTTTTTGGATTGACGGGAGAAGTCAAAATTTCGGCAATCAGAGAAAGCATTCTAACCTCAAGTCCGGCGGTAATCGCAGCAACAGCTTGTTTACTGATCGGCTACGGAGTGAAATGTGCAATCGTCCCTATGCATTTTTGGCTGCCGGATGCCCATTCTCAAGCTCCCGCGGGAATCAGCGCATTACTTTCCGGCATTGTGATCGAAACCGGTTTAATCGCATTGTTACGCGCTTTGAGTGCCGTCAGCCATGCTCATCTCCCCCTCGGGACTATTTTCTTGGTGATCGGATGTATCAATATGTTTATCGGTACTTTTTCTGCCCTTCGACAGAAGGAAATCAAGCGGATGCTTGCATTTTCTTCTGTCAGCCAGATGGGATACATCCTTTTGGGAATCGGCTTTGCGATTTCTTTTCCCGCAAGCGCTCAAAATGCAGAGGGAATTTTTACCCATATCTTCAACCATGCTCTAATGAAGGGGTTAGCCTTTCTTTCCGCAGGTGCTCTGGTATATTGTATAAAAGTATCGAAAGGAAACCACGAACCGTTATTATTGGATGATCTAAACGGGGTTTCCGCGAAATATCCTTTATATTCTCTGGCTTTTACAATCTCAATGCTGGCATTGGGAGGATTGCCCTTATTCGCGGGCTTTATTTCAAAATGGCAAATTCTGGCAAGCGGAATAGCTGCTCAAAAGTCTTGGGTTGCCTTTTTAATAGCACTTGCCGGTATTAACAGTGTTTTATCTTTAGGACATTACGCACCTCCGATTAATCGTATTTATCGGCATGTATCAAACAATAATGAAGTTGCCATTTCACCAAAGTTTCAACAAGCGATGATTATTCCGATCATCATCTTAACCGCAGCAGTCATTCTTCTCGGTTTCTTCCCGGGTATTACCGCCGGAATAACCAAAGTCGCAAGCGAAACTTTATATACTATGTTTTATTAGGAAATAAATATTATGGATATTTTACTGAGTCCTCCGATTGGTTTTCTGATCTATGCGATTATAGGCACCTTATTGGTTTTTTACGGGAAGAAGACCGCTCCGGTCGAAGATACGAAAGACGATCAAAAAAGGACTTTATACGGAAGCGGTGAGGTTGCGCCGGAAACCAGAGGGGTTCCGGGTTATAAACCTTTTTTGCTGATTTCTCTCTTTTTTGCACTACTTCATTTGGGAGTGCTGATTATGGGCAGCAGCAATCTTAGTGTGACTTCGCTGGTGTATACGGTTGTATTAATGTTAGGTTTATTGGCTCTGATGTTAGGCTGATTTGGCAGACAGAGATATATTTTAAAACGGAAGAATCATAAAATGAACAAGACCATCGATCTTTCGGATATCGATCCGAATGCAAAAGGCTCTGAGAAAACAATTGAAAACAGAATTCGTAATTGGGCGAGAATAAACAGCCCTTGGGCAATTCATTATAACAGCGGATCTTGTAACGGTTGCGATATCGAATTATTAACTTTGATTACCCCCCGTTATGATGTTGAAAGATTCGGAGTGAAATTACAGGGGAGCCCTCGTCATGCCGATATTTTAATCGTCACCGGTTCCGTGACTCTTCAATCAAAAGATCGCCTCATTCGAATATATAATCAAATGCCGGAACCGAAATTCGTTTTGGGATTGGGTTCCTGCGCGATCAGCGGAGGTGTATTCCAAAATTGTTATAGTGTTGTTCAAGGGGGAGTGAGCAACGTTATTCCGGTAGATGTCTTTGTCCCGGGCTGTCCTCCCAGACCGGAAGCAATGATTAATGGATTGATTATCCTCCTCGATATTGCCAGAGGGAAGCGACAGGAATCGGATTACAGTCAGCCTATGATTATCCCCTCACCCGAACAAGATTCTGCTCAGACAGCGGATAAAAAAGAAAGTGAAGCCGAATAATGGAAAAAGAGGAATTACTGAATCAGTTTCAGAAAATATTTACCGATTTGGCAATAAAAACTGAAATTCCGGCGATACAACCGAATCGGGTGGATGTTTATATTAATTCGAACGATTTATTAAAAGCGGTTCAAAAATTGGTCGAACATGATTGGGGATATTTAATTACTATCTCGGCTTATGATACGGCTGACGAAAACGGTTCCCCGCAAATCGGATTGGTTTACCAATTCGGAGAACAAAATGTGATCGGAACATTACGTTTCTTTTTGCCGTATTCAAACTTAACGGTCGAATCAATATGCCCGATTATTCCTTCGGCAACCCTTTATGAAAGGGAATGTATGGAATTATTTGGTATTGATATCCGAAATACACCGGATCGCTCCAAACTCATATTACCGGAAAATTGGCCGGATGGAGTTTTTCCGCTTCGGAAATCTTTTTCCGGATTACAGGATAACCCGGAAACAAAATCTGGAGAAGAATAATGAGCGATGAAACAGTAAACAATTTCAATAACAATGGTCAGCAAAAGTATATTGTTCCTATTGGGCCGCAACATCCGGCATTGAAGGAACCGGGACATTTTGAATTCACCGTAGACGGGGAAATTGTCGTAGGAGCTTCTATCCGTTTAGGCTACGTTCATCGGGGAGTTGAAAAAGCTGCCGAACAACGGACTTATACTCAGGATTTATATCTGTTAGAACGCGTTTGCGGTATTTGTTCGCATTCCCACGGCACCGCTTTTATTCAATGTGTGGAGAAACTCGCAGGTGTCGAGCTGCCGCCGCGAGCGAAAGCGGTGCGCTGCATAGCAGGGGAGATTGAACGTCTCCATAGCCATCTGTTATGGCTGGGCGTTGCCGCTCATGAGGGTGGATTTGATGCGTTGTTTATGTATTCATGGCGAGATCGAGAAATCGTGATGGATATTTTGGAAAACTTTTTTGGGAACCGTGTAAATTACTCGGTAAATATCCCCGGAGGAGTCAAAGAAGATATCACACAGGAATTTATTGACGGAGTAACTCCGAAATTAGATTACCTTGAAAAAAGAATGTACCATTATCTCGACGTCGTGAATACAGATATGACATTTCGACAACGGACAGTGGATATCGGAACAATCGGCTTGGAAGAATCCGATCGTTTGGGTGCGACGGGACCGACCGCAAGAGCATCCGGAGTAGCTCGGGATATCCGCATCGATCGTCCTTATGACGGTTATGATCTATTTCCCATCGATATAACTTTGGATAACCGAGGAGATCTAAACGCTCGATTTGTAGTAAGAATAAAAGAATGCATCGCATCCATTCACTATATAAAGAATGTGATGAATCATATGCCGGAAGGTGAACTGAGCGTGAAAATTCCTCGAAAGATTCCGACCGGTGAATATATGGCATCGGTAGAAGCTCCGCGAGGCGAATTATTTTATTTCGTCCGATCAAACGGCACAGAAAGTCCAGATCGGGTAAAAATTCGAACAGCGAGTCTATGTAATTGGGGAACAATCGTTTCTTCGGTGGCAAAAGGTCATAAACTAGCCGATATGCCGATGATCCTTGCAGGAATCGATCCTTGTTTTTCCTGTAATGATCGAATGGTTTATATTAATAAAGGCTCAGGGAATCCGGAAATTTGGACCTGGGAACAATTACGAAAATATGGGATAGCATACTACAAATGAGCGCACCACATCCTCTTATTTGTCTTTTCTTTTTTCCTGGCGGATTATTTCTGATATTAGCCGCTTTATTATACGAATGGGCTGATAGAAAATTAGTCGCAAGATTCCAAAATCGAGTCGGCCCGAGAGTATTTCAACCGGTTGCCGATATGTTAAAATTACTGGTAAAAGAAGAGGTAATCCCCAAATCCGTAAACAGATCATTGTTCATTGTCTTACCGATTATCTCTTTCGCATGTGTCATGACCGCATCACTTTATGTCCCCATGTTTGGAGTCGAAGCACCGATCGGTTTGCATGGAGATTTAATTATCACAATGTATCTTTTGTCGGTCATGACAATGTGTTTAGGGATGGCCGGTGCAAACTCAATGAATCGATTTGCAGTCGTCGGCGCGACCAGAACATTTACACAGTTATTTGCTTATGAAGCACCGTTCATGCTGGCGCTCTTGATGCCTGCCATTTCGGCTCAATCTTGGAATATCAATGTGATTTCAGAATACGCTTCAGCCCATACCTGGATGATCGCCACCATACCGATCGGATTTATTATTTCGGTAATCGGCTTAATGGGAAAATTGGAATTAGCACCTTTTGATGCACCTGAAGCTGAATCTGAAATAGTTTCGGGCGCGTTATCCGAGTATTCCGGCAGGGGCTGGGGATTATTTCGCATCGCGAAAGATGTTGAATTAGTTATAGGTATTTCTCTAATTGTCACATTTTACTTGGGCGGATTCGGAAATTTGGTGTCATTCTTATTAAAATCGCTCGGATTGCTAATAATCATCGCTCTCCTACAATCCTCGATGACCCGCCTCCGCATAGATCAAACAGTAGGTTTCTGGTGGCAAGCAGGTGCAATCTTATCACTTATCCAACTTATGATATTGATTCTGGTGAGAATACTATGAAATTAATTGGAATGCTATCTGATGTTGTTTCAGCATTGTTTAAGAAGCCGGCAACGACAAAATATCCGCAGGTTAAAACGGAACCACCGGAAAGATATCGAGCAAAATTAGCCTACACTGCTTCCAATTGTACGGGATGTATGCAATGCGTACGCGATTGCCCGACTCGTACCATCAAGATTATTGTTGTTGATCGTAAAACAAAACAGTTTGTAATGACCTATAACATCGGAGAATGCGTATACTGCAAACAATGTGTTTATAACTGCAAATTTGATGCGCTTCATATGACCAATAAAATGTGGGAGTCGGCAGCGGGATCGAAAGGCGGTTTCCAAATGTATTACGGAAAGAAGGAATATATTGACCGAATCTTGGCAGAAACAACTAATCCCGGTACGCAACCAACTGTTGGCGAAGAAAAGCAATCCTAATGTTGTGATTCTCGGAATAGGAAACGAAGTCAAGGGAGATGATTTTGCCGGATCATTAGCCGCCAAGTCAATACAAGCTTCTTTACCGCAGCATACAGAAAGTTTTTCCGTCTCGGTTTTCGATTGCGGTCCGGTTCCGGAAAACTTCACCGGTGTAATCAGAAAAATTTCTCCGGATTATATTTTGATCATTGATGCGGGCGACTTTGGAGAAGATGCTGGAGAAATCGGCTTTTTCAGTTGGGAAAAAGCGGAAGGATCTGAGATTTCGACTCATGCCCTTCCGCTTTCATTATTATCCGGTTTTCTTGCGACAGAACTGGGTTGTGAAATAGGATTGCTATTGATTCAACCCCAAAACTTATCTTATCTCGATCCGGTCCACCCGCTTATCAGCGAAGCGGTAAATAAAATCTCATCGGAAATAATAAAGATTTTTAGTTAATCCTTTTTATTGTAAATTCAAGCTGGTGGCAAGTGACCAACCTTCGCACCCCGATTGTGTTCGAATCTTATACCATTGTGTATACGCCATTTCTTTTGGACCTTCCGATATTTCAACAACAGATCCGTTTTTAGCGATACAATTTAATTTCTTCCCAACACCGGGTTCTTCCAATACAAAAATCCCTTCATCTTGTCCCGAATTGACAATCGCTTTTTTTATTGTGGTTATTGTTTCTTCAGGTTGGGGGGTAATCGTATATTCCACTAACTCTCGAACATCCTTTGCACATCGAAATCCCGTATAATTGTTTGCTGTTTTGGGATCCATTGCATATCGATTGGTAATATGAATTGAATGAATATCGGTCTTAAAAGAATCTCCTCGAACGACTTTTTCGGTTCCTTCTTCCGGTCCGGTTGGGTTTTTTTCAGGAGAAACAGAATAATAATCTGCACTGTACCAATCCGAAGTCCATTCAGATACGTTCCCGACCATGTCAACTACACCGTAAGGGCTGGCACCTTTCGGATAAGAATTCCCCATCTCTGTATCGCCCGGCACTTTCGTCATGTTGATTGTATAGGGTTTGGGATCTGAATTTCCCCACGGATATCGCCGGTAATCTTCCGCTCCCATGGCTGCCTTTTCCCATTCCGCTTCAGTGGGTAATCGCTTTCCTACATATTCGCAATAATCCGATGCATCTTGCCAAGTCACATTAATCACCGGAAAACGTGAAAACCAGTCGACGCCATAGTACGGATCTCGTGTTTCGCTTGATTTTACTTCCGGTTCTTTACAGGCACCGGCCGCAACACATTCAGCATATTGCCCGTTCGTAACCTCTAATATATCGAAATAATAAGGATCTAAATAAACGATATGCAAAGGTTTTGCATCTTCTTTCGCATTTAAATCCTGCTGTTGGGCTCCTACTGTTGAATAGCCTGCATCGATAAAAACCATATTATAAGGAGTTTCGGATTGATAAATCTCGGATGATGAATCCGAATCCGCAAAAACTTTAAAATCCGGAAATAGTTGATAAATCAACAATAATGCAAACAATAATCCAATAAACTTTCTTTTATTCATAACTCTCCGTTTTAATGATTCGATTCATTTAAATGAACGCCTGCTAATTGTTCTATAACAGAAATAATCGCCGAATTATCTTGCTGTCCGTTTCCCAACTGAAGCATCGCATTATACAATTGAGCATCGATCGCCGCAGATGGTAATGGAATTCCGTACTCACGAGCCGTTTCCATAATAATATTTAAATCTTTTGCCTGCAGATAAGCCTTGAACCCGGGTTCGCGATTCCCTTCAAACAACCGCTGTGGCTTTACATCCAATGTCCAACATTGAGCCGCCCCCCCTTTGATTGCTTCGACCACTTTTTTACAATCAGCCCCCGCTTTTTGTGAAAAAATCAATAACTCCGCCATTGCGACCATTTGAGCCGCAACCATTATTTGATTTGCAGCTTTGGCAATTTGCCCCGTACCGGGACCACCAACATAAGTTATCGTCTTACCACATAAACTCAGAATCGGTTTAACTTTTTCCAATATAAAATCATCACCGCCCACCATAATTGTCAAGGTACCCTGTTTCGCACCGATATCGCCACCGCTAACTGGTGCATCCAATGATTTGATCCCTTTTTCCGCTAATTTTTCATATATTTGACGCGATACAGCCGGTTTTATTGTTGAATGATCAACATAAATCAAACCCGGTTTTCCTCCCTCACTGATTCCTCTTTCCCCAAAAACCACATCTAGGACATCCGGCGAATCCGGTAAATTCGTAAAAACAACATCTGTATTTGCGGCAACTTCAGCCGGAGAAAAAGCTTCCGTTGCCCCTTCGGAAACTAGTTCTTTTACGGCCTCTCTGCTACGATTCTGTACCATGACCGGGTAGCCGCCATGCAAAATATTCCGTGCCATAGATTTTCCCATTATTCCCAAACCGATATAACCGACTTTTAACATGGTCTCCTCATTCTTTTCCCTTGATATTTTTATTTATATATATTTTTACCATTTAAAACTTTCATTTTCTGATATTTAAGTTTTATTTTAACCTTCTCCTCTTTACCTTTTCTAAATAGATATTTTTAAAATATATTTAACGTAGAATAATTCCTGATTATCCGTTGATGCTTCTCATTGGGGTTATAATCAAACAGATTGTCACTATATAGCTTTCCAAACAATTGCAGGAGGATGAATGCCATTCCATATTCTTGTAGATTCAGGTAGTGATCTCCCAAAAAGCCTGACGAATTCTTATCAAAACTTCAGCCTGTTGTATCTCTCATATATTATAGACGAAGAGCCCGGACCGAATGATATGTCCGGAGAAGAATTTTACAGAAGGCTCAGAAACGGAAGTTTTTCCGTAACTAGCCAAATTAATCCCGAAGCCTTTATCGAAGAATATGAGCGATTAATTAAGGAAGGACAAAAAGAGATACTCTATATCGGTTTTTCTTCGGGACTGAGCGGAACCTACGGAAGCGGCAAAATGGCGGCGGAAACCGTTTCGAAGAAATATCCGGATTCCAAAATCTTTACCGTTGACACTTTATCTGCTTCGTTGGGATACGGCTTACTAATCGATTATGCGATCAGACAACGAGATTCTGGAAAAAGTATTGAACAAGTGAGGGATTGGCTTGAAGAAAATAAACTCAAAATGAATCATTGGTTTACCGTTGATGACCTTCATTTTTTGGAGCGCGGAGGGAGAGTATCAGCCAGCTCCGCTTGGTTTGGCAGTGCTTTAAACATTAAACCGGTCATGAACATGGATGATGCCGGGCATTTGATTCCCAGAGAAAAGATTATGGGAAGAAACAAAGCAATCAAACGATTATATGAAAAAATGAAAGAAATGGCGGTAGAACCTCAGAACCAAAGGATTTTCATCAGCCATGGTGATTGTATGGAAGATGTGGAAAAACTTGAGAAATTAATTCATGATAATTTGGGAGTCAATGACTTTACCGTTAATTATGTCGGCAATGTTATCGGTTCCCATACAGGACCCGGAGTCTTAGCTTTATTCTTTTTGGGAAATCATCGATAAGAAAAAAAATAAACAGAGTAAGATTAACAAGAATGGGGGCACCATAAAAGTTTGATAGCGCCCTCATTTTTATATTAAATGCTTTATTATTCGGTTGAATATAGTTTCTTCGGTATCCTTGCCGATTAACAATTTTTCTTCACAAATTAATTTATCGAAGCTTTTCCCGAACCATTTTTACAGCGGCATCCAACGCTTCCTGCGCTTTGGTGATATCTTTCCCGCCTCCCTGTGCCATATTGGGACGTCCTCCACCTTTACCCCCGGTAAGGGCTGAAATATTTCGAATGATCTCCCCGGCATTGATTCCGCATTGAATCAGTGAATCAGAAACAGCGGCAATAAATTGAACTTGTCCGTCATCTGTTTTCGTGCCTAAGACGACAACAGCATTTGGATTTTCTGCTTTAAATTGATCGGCCATATTTCTCAGCGATTCAATTGTTGAATCTGGAATCATTGCAGTTAATACATATGCATCTTTAATTTTTTGTGCGGTTTCCCAAAACTTCTTAAAATCTTTTAATGCAATTTGTGTTTGAAGTTGAACGATTTCTTTTTGATACTTATTCGAAAGTGTTTGCAAATTTTCCACTTTTTCGAATATTTCTTCTGTGGAGGCATTTAAGATTGATGCCAAATTCTTCACTATTTGTGTATTCTTTCGTGCAGTCATATTTGCAGTGCGTCCGGTAATAGCTTCAATACGTCGGATGCCTGTCGAAACACTGCCTTCGCTCATTATCATGAACAATCCGATTTCACCGGTATTGCTTACATGAGTGCCACCGCATAACTCGGCAGAAAAAAGTTCATCATCATCTTCCACTCTGACTACGCGAACTATTTCACCGTACTTTTCATTGAATATTGCAGTCACGCCTTCATTTATAGCATCATCTAATTTTTCGATAGTGGTTGTTACCGGAATACATTCCAAAATCTTTTCGTTAACAATTGTCTCGACTTTGCTTAATTCTTCATTTGTCAGAGCTCTACTTGAATTGAAGTCAAATCGTAAATGATCGGCAGCAACCAAAGATCCTGCTTGCCTTGCTTCTTCACCGAGTACTTCTCTCAGAGCAGCATGTAATAGATGAGTTGCGGTATGGTTTCGCATGATATCCTTGCGACGCTGCTTATCGACAACCACCTTGACAGTCTCTCCTACCGAAATACTTCCCGATTCTGCTTTCCCGTAATGAATGGTAAGTCCGGCAACCGGCCTACGGATTCCTTCCACCTTAAACTCAAAAGTTCCGTCTTCTGAACGAATCCACCCGTTGTCTCCTACTTGCCCGCCCATCTCCATATAAAAATTCGTCTGCGAAACAATCAGTTCGGCAAATTGACCTTTTTCTATTTTTTCAACACGCTGTCCGTCTACCAGAGCCATGATCAATTTGGCTTCTACATCCTTGGTCTGATAAGGATCGCAAATTACGCCTTCTTCACCCAACAACTTTGACTCTTTCAAAAAGGACAGGTGCATCCCATATTGTTCTGCATCCTCTCCCCCCATTTTTCCAAAAATCTTCCCGGCACCGGAAGCAATGCGATGAGCTTCACTTGCTTTTTTAAATCCTTTACGATCAACATCCAAACCGTATTCACGGACTATATCATAGGTAATTTCGAGAGGAAGACCGTGCGTTGAATAAAGATTGAAACAAGTTTCCCCGTCGATGATATTTTGACCGCCCTTCTTCATTTCCTCAATAATTTCATTGAGTTGGTTGATTCCGTTTTCAAGTGTTTTATTAAATCTCTCTTCCTCCCAGGATACCGAATGAAGAATGGATTCTTTCATTCTAATTAATTCCGGATAAGCATCTCCATAATTCTCAATCACCTTTTCCGCAACTTTACTCATGAACGGTTCTTTCAAGCCGAGTTGGTAACCAAATCGAACAGCTCTGCGAATAATCATCCGGCAAACATAGTTTCTGCCAATATTTCCTGGAACAACACCGTCCGCAATCAGAAAAGCAGAGGCGCGAGCGTGATCAGCGATCACTCGATAAGGCGTAAAATTCGAATACATCTCGTCATCGCTTACTTTGGTTAATTTTTGAATTTCACGAATCATCGGCAAAAATAGATCCGTCTTATAATTTGAGTCTGTTTTTTGCAGAATCGATACAATTCTTTCAAATCCCATACCCGTATCAACGAAATGCTGGGCTAGTGGATTTAATGTAGTTTCATTCAGGCGGTTATATTGGATAAACACCAAATTCCATAATTCCAAGAAACGGCCGCAATCTCCGTTTACATGACAAATATGACCCGGGATGCCTTTTTTATTGCAGTGGCTTTCACCCAAATCGATGTGAATCTCACTGCAAGGTCCACATGGTCCCGTGTCAGCCATTTCCCAGAAATTTTCCTTCCGCCCGAAATACAGGACGTGGTCCTTATTCATTCCGGGCTGAGTATTCCAAATTTCAAAGGCTTCTTCATCGGTGGGAATCTCATCTTTTTCATCTCTGAAACATGTAGCCCAAAGAATATCTTTGTCTAATCCCCATACATTGGTCAAAAGATCCCATGCCCACGTAATCGCTTCTTTTTTGTAATAATCTCCGAAAGACCAGTTCCCCAGCATTTCAAAAAAAGTGTGATGAAAATCATCACGGCCGACATCATCCAAATCGTTGTGTTTTCCCGAGACTCGCATACACTTTTGACTGTCACAAGCACGCTTATAGGGTCTTACGTCCGTTCCGAGAAACACATCTTTAAATTGAACCATCCCCGCATTCGTAAACAAAAGAGTCTGATCCTCAGCCGGAACAAGCGATGCGGACCGTACAGCTGTATGACCTCTTTCAACAAAGTAATCGATAAATTGTTGCCGAATTTCATTCCCGCTAAGCTTTTTTTCCATAAGAGACTCTCCGGTAATCCTGTTTGTTATTCATCTTTTTTGCTGAATTATTATAAACCAGCAGTTATCGATAGTGAATAAGAAGAGCGATTAAACAGACAATTTTTTCGGTTGAATTTCTCCCGTCCTTACTATTCATTCTTGCAATATTCATTTAATATCAGTATGGAAAAAAGGTATAATTTGCATTCAGTTTAGTTCGAGGCTGTTTATAAAATCATGATAAAACAAAATGCGACTCTTCGTCTTTTTATTGCTATAGAGCTTCCTGAGATGATTCGAGAATCACTCGCAGACAGCTTGAAGGACTCTGTCATTATCAAAAATAAGAAAGCACGATTAACCTCCAAAGAGAACCTTCATATCACATTGAAGTTTTTAGGAGATGTACAACAAGACAAAAGGGGTGATCTTCAGACAGCGATTGCGAATTCAATCGGCGGAATCGGTCCTTTCGAACTCAAAATTCATTCCGGAGGCGTTTTCCCGACGATAAAAAAGCCGCGTATTCTTTGGGCCGGATTTGATATTTCGAAAGAATTATCCGTTTTGGTGAACAACCTTGAGAATGAGTTTGAAAAAATCGGATATTCGAAAGATTTAAAACCATTTCAACCGCACATAACGTTGGCTCGAATTCCGGATTATGTATCTACAATGATTCCTGTCGAAAAAGATGAAATTATTCAAAATCTCGAGAAAATCGATCTTCCGCCTTTTACCGTCAACAAAATCTCCTTGATGAAGAGTATATTGCTTCCCGGAAAACCTGAATATCAGGTAATCAGTACACAAAATCTCGAAGTATGTTAAGATGATGAAAACTATAAAATAAAGAGGAGGATAAACTGGAAACCGTAACATTTGCTAGAAAAATTGTCGAAATTTTGGAAAATCATAAAGCGGAAGAAATAACGCTGATGGATGTAAGAGAACAAGTTGATTTTACAGATTACTTTATCATTTGCACAGGTACAAGCGACAGAATGCTTCAAAGCTTGTCCGATGCGGTAAAAAACGAAATCAGAGAAAAATATCAAGTTCATTGCATCGTGCAAGGCATCGCAGAAGGGGGATGGATGCTTCTTGATATTGGAGATATTGTTGTCCATATTTTTTCACCGGACAGACGAAATTATTACAGCCTTGAAGAATTATGGAATGAATCTAAAATTCTCCTTAAGCTACAATAATTTCTTATTTTCATTATATAATATTTCAATATTTTAAAAAGTCATTATCACTCACGTTAAGAAAAGAAATTTCCTTATTTGTTGGTAATATATGATATAAAAGAAGAATATATAGCAATTATCCATTTATATATCAATACTTATTTTTTGGGAGGTAAAAATGTTAAAGGTGAGTCGAAGATTAAATTATGGGTTACAGCTAATGCTTGCGTTAGCTTCGGATCCGAATAATACGTCAAAGTCGACGGCGGCAATTTCGGAAAGTCTTTCCATTCCGTTGCCATTTCTGCACCAAATTGCTCATACACTTCAGCAAAATGGTCTGATCAAAGCGACGCCGGGTCCGAAAGGTGGTTTAAGATTAGGTTCAAAAGGTTTGGATATCACACTTTATGATATCTTTAATGCCTTGGAAGGGCAATTCTCTGTACCGACCATTGAAACCGATATCGATACATCTGAAAATGACGTTGCAATGGGTTTATGGAAGGAAATCGGAACAAAAATCAATAATATTTTGAAAGAATATAAGCTCTCCGATCTTGTCGAATCCTAAATATCTGATCATATGGCATCAGTTCCTGAATGATTGATTCAGATCCGAATCGGATTAATTTGGCGTAAAGAAACGGTATTTTTCAAAATAAAAGTGCTCCTTTTATGAAATCGGAGCGCTTTTTATTTTGAAAATGAGTAGTATTTAAGATTACGGAGCTGGGGTTTCCTGGGTTTGCAGTAAGGCAGCAGGCGGTGTGAAAGTAACCGTCGGCAGAGTCCAATTCATTGTCTCTTCAGATATATTTCCCTCTTTCCAAGGGAGATAACTCAGAAAATCATTTAATGGCAGCCCTTTGGTTATTTCAAATCGGCCGAGATAAAAAAGATTGTCGCGACTTTGTTTAGTCACATGTTGCTTTCCCATCGCAGCTTTATACAAACTTGAACTGACTTTACTGGCCATAACACCGCCGGAATCTGGAATTCCTCCCGGATAAGCAAAAACTTCAATGGGCACACCGAATTTTTCTTCGAGCAATATTTTGGACTTACCGATTTCCTGCCCGTAATAAGCGGGATCATGATTTCCGTCATATCCGCTGCTGCCAAGTTCCCACCCATCATTCATCATTTCTTTTATTTGGTCAGATGAAAGGCAGTTCTTCGTATCAACCTGTGCTGCGACTAACATCAGATTCCCCGCCATCCCATATTTTTTGAGAATGGGATAAGCATTTTTATATTGTCCGAGCTTGGATGAATCAAAAGTGAACATAACCGGCTTCGGAGGAAGTTCCCCTCCTTCAAGCAATACTTTTACCAACTGCGACAGCCCGATACTTGTATATCCCAATTCATACAGTATCCGGACTTGTTGTTCAAATTCAACGGAAGGAACATTTAATGGACTTTCCCATTGATAATAAGGATCTTCATTCGCATTGTTGGCAACATCATTATAGTAAAGGATTAATACTTCTGCAGATCCGGCCGGATGGGTAATCCAAGTTGCGGTCGGCGGGATTGTCGGAGTCGATGTTATCGTCGGCGTAAACGTAATCGTCGGGGTTTCTGTCAAAGTCGAGGTTGGGGTCGGCGGTGTAAGAGAAGCGATCCTGTTATTTTCGGCTTGGATGGTTGATGCGGCAATGGTGTAAAGCACATTTTTATCGACATTCCGCTCAGGCATGTTACAGGATGTAACAAAAAAAGCTAATAAAGCTAAAATTACATATTTGCAGGATCTGATTTTCATAATTCCACCTTTTTATCGAAGTGTTGTTATCGACATTTTATAATCCGCTATACAAAATTTTATTGATCAATTTCTTTTTAATTAGAATCCATAAAAAACGATCGTAATACATTGAAAGTATAGCAACAGAATAAGATTTAGATAAGAGAGCCACCCTAATAATTTCCAATTTACGGGAGAACCCTTCATAATTTTCTCAATCAGAACAATCTGGAAGGAAACTGATGGAAGTAGAAGTAATTGCGGCGCCAATAACTCCCAACTTACACCAAGCCGATTCATTAGAATCAGTGAAAAGTATGCTAAAAAATAAAATAAATGATGCAGCCTGAATTTTCTCTTCTGCAAATAATTGACAAAAAAGCCTGGTTTAAAGGAAACTTGATAATCTAGCATTGACATACCCAATATGAATCGGAATGCCAGAAAAAAGCAAAAATCCGGAATCAGATAGCTGAGAATATATTTTTGAAAAGGATAATTTTGATGGCCCAATATCACTAAGACAGATGGGAAGAAAACAGTTAACAATCCGTCTAAAAGCTCTTCCGACCAGTTGATTCTTGGGCTGTTTCCCGCAAAAGAGAAAATTAAAATCGAAATAATCATCAACAGGAAAACAAAGTTTAAATCCCATTGATTTTTTTTATTCAAGAAAAGAAAAGACATATATACAGCAACTAATAAAAAGAATAAAAAATATATGATCAGGTTAACCGATACGGCATCTTTTTCATTCTTATTGATCTCAATCGGTTTGCCCCAAGGTACATTTAAGAACCTAATTGATTTTTCATCGGATGAAAAAATATAAAGCCGCATTTGGAGAAGATTGGCTGTGATTAAAGAAATAATCGTTATTAAAAAAATCAAAACAAAAGCCGTCCAATTTATCGGTACATCCCAAAAATTAATAAATTCAACGGTTGAAAGCATCACCCCTAAACTAATCGGTATCTTCCACCAAGGAACGACCTTTAAGATCATTTGAAATTGTCGATAAAATTTTGATTGCATCATTTATTTCCAGCGATATCCGCCGTCAACCGGAATATCGATACCTGTTATATAATCCGATTTCATCAAGTAATCGACAGCGTTTAAAATATCTTCCGGTTCCCCTGATTTTTTTAATAAAGTCTCAGAGGATAAATATTTCCATGTCTTCTCATCCATCGATTCCTCAGGCAAAATCAGACCGGGAGAAATTGAATTGACTCGGATTCTAGGCGCAAACGTTTTTGCGAGAAGAATGGTTAAATCCCTTACGGCTGCTTTACTCAGAGTATATCCGCCATATTCTTTCCAATATTGGTAAGATCCCGAATCGGACATATTGATAATCAAACCCGATTTCGTCGGGTTTTCACCAATCAATTTCGCCGCCTCTCTGGAACATAACCAAACGGCTCTCAAATTAATATCGAATAAACGGTCCCAATCTGTTACGGATAATGTGGCTAAATTGCTTCGATAAAATATTGCGGCATTGTTAATTAATGTCGTCAACTTGCCATTTTCACGAATAAAATCAAACATTCGGATAATCTCATCCGTATCTTGAAGATCCGCTTTTATAAGTGAAGCAGAACCCCCTGCTCGATTGATTTGTTGACAGGTGTTCTCTGCTTCCATGTCATCATGTAAATATTGCAGCCAGACATGATAACCCAAATCAGCCAAATGACAGGCAATTATTTTACCAAGTCTTCGAACGGATCCGGTAATCAAAACACTTTCAGTCATGCATAGAATTCCGCAAAATTTCTTTTAAATCTTGATCTGAAATTTTGTATTGATCTCTGGTTAAAGCGCCACCTCCGATAACATAAGCTCCCTCGGCTATACGATCAATATCATCCTCGGTAAATCCATGGTCAGATAAGTTCAAACCTCCTACGCCGCATGCGATTTTTAATGCTTCAAGTGCATCCAAGAAAGCTTTGGCATTTTCTTGAACGGTCTTTTTTGAATCGCCCATACCGATCGCAAAAGCTAATTTTGAATAAAGTTCCGGTATTCTCTCCGCTCCTAACTGATGAAAAGCTTTTGAGATCATGATCAACCCCTCTCCGTGAATGACAGTCGGATCAATCCCACTCAAACTGTGTTCGATCACATGAGCTGAGGTGGCGGAAGCTAAACAAAGTACCATTCCTCCAAGAGTCGCCGCCCAAGAGACCGCAGATCTGGCTTCGATGTTCTTTCCGTTTCGAACAGCCTCGGGTAAATTTTCAAAAATTAAGCGAACTCCTTCAAGTGCAAGAAGATCACTGAAAGGATTTGCTTTTTGAGAAATAAAAGCCTCTATATTATGAAATAATGCATCAAATCCCTGATATGTTGTATAACGCGGATTAATATTTATCGTCAAATCGGGATCAACGATTGATATTATTGGAAATTCACAGCGTATTCCGACTTTTTCACCGGTTATTTCATTGGTTATTACAGACGTCGGGTTTCCTTCGGTTCCGGTTCCAGCTGTAGTCGGAATGGCTATTAATGGGAATCCTTTTTGAGTAAAATCTTTTTTGCCCCCTTGTCCGACCGGTACATAATCCCATAAATCTCCCGGATTAGTCATCATCATCGCAACTGATTTTGCCGTATCGATACTGCTTCCTCCGCCTAAGCCGATAAAGAAATCACACTTTTTTTCTCTTGCAATATCTCTGGCTTCCATAACATTTTTCCGAATAGGATTCGGTACAACCTTATCGTATAACACATGGTCAATATTTCGATATTTTAGAATTTTATAAACCTGATCAAGGTATCCATATTTCTGTACGGAAGTCCCTCCGGTAATAATCATTGCTTTTTTCCCGGGTAACGAAATCGTATTAAGTTGTTCCAATGTTCCGCTTCCAAAAATAATTTGAGTAGGTATTTGAAAACTGAAATTCTTCATTTCTCACTGCTCCTTTCTTCTCGGTTAATTATTCCGGCTTTGATATTCTCGTAACATCTTTGCTGCGGTTTTGATTCTCTCTAAAACAATGTCTTTGCCGATTATTTCCATGCTCTCAAACAGAGGAGGGCTGACTTTTCTGCCCGTCACGGCTACGCGCAATACCCCAAAAACCTGAGCCGGCTTTAGTCCTAATTCTTCAACCAACGCTCTCATCTCCGGCTCTCCGATCCGCGGACTGATTTCCGGAAGATCAGCCAATACCTGATAACTTTTCTCGGCTATTTCAGCACATTTTTCGGCGGTAAGCCCCTTTTGAATTAAATCTTCTGTCTGTGGAGTGACATGATCTTCAAAGAAAAAACCCGCTATCTCAGGTGCATCATCTAAAGTGACGATTCGTTCTTGAATAATGGGCGTGATTTTCAACAGTGTCTCGTCATCCGGATGATACCCTTTTGCCTCGAAAAACGGCTTAATTCGGTGAGCGAGATCTTCAACCGGTAATGCTCGAATATGGACACCATTAAAATAATCGAGCTTCGTAAAATTGATCGCTGCGGGGGAAGGATTCAGATGGTCTATCGAAAAATCCTTGATCAAGTCTTCCATTGTAAAAAACTCTGTATGATCGTCATAACTCCATCCCATCAACGCGATCCAATTTGTGACGGCCTCAGGCAAATAACCCAAATCTTTAAAATCGGTCAAAAAAATAGAATATCCGTCTTTAATCAGATCAGCAGATTCCCGCTTGGACATTTTCCCTTTTCCGCTGGGTTTCAGAAAAACTGAAAGATGGATCCAAACCGGTTCTTCCCATCCGAATGCTTGAATAATCATATGATGCAAAGGAAGTGTCGGTATCCATTCGGAACCCCGAATAACATGAGTAATTCCCATCAAATGATCATCCACCATAGCCGCTAAATGATATAATGCCCAACCATCCGATTTAACAATGATATAGTCATCGATTGTTCGATTTTCTACTGTTATCTCCCCACGAATGGCGTCATGTACAGTCGTAACACCCTCGTTCGGAGTCTTAAAACGGATAACATAAGGTTCACCGGCCGCGATTCTTTTTCTCGCATCTTCAAGAGAAATATCTCTGCAATGTCCATCATAATGAGGGAACTCTTTCCTTTTTTCTTGTTCCTCTTTCATCCGATGTAAACGCTCGGGAGTGCAAAAACAATAAAAAGCGTCTCCTTGCTTGATTAATTGTTCCGCATATTTAAGGTAAATCTCTTTTCGCTCCGATTGTCGATAAGGACCGAATTCACCCGGTTTGTCAGGTCCTTCATCCCAATCAATGCCCAACCAATGAAGCCCATCCATCAGTTCCTGTTCGGCATTTTCGATATAACGCTTGCGATCGGTATCTTCAATTCTGAGGATGAATTTTCCTCCGGTTTTTTTCGCAAGAAGATAGTTATACAATGCAGTTCTTCCGCCCCCTAAATGGAGTCTTCCGGTAGGGGAGGGTGCAAATCGAACACGTACGGGTTTCATTTCATTTGTCATTAGAATTTTTCTCTTTTCGTCTATAAAATTTATTTTTTTATATTTTGATTCTGATTTTACACGATCTCTTCTCTTTTTTCTTGTCGGGTCGCGACGCTTTCAACCAGCCCGATCGCAATTGTTAAGGCAAGTGTCGATGATCCTCCGTAGCTTATAAAAGGTAATGTTAATCCGGTTACGGGAAGGACTTGAAGATTTACGCCAATATTCACCGCCATTTGGAAAAAAATCAATGTGGCAACACCATAGCAAATCAATGATCCAAATAGATCCGGTGCCAATCTTGCCGCCCGTAAACAGCGCAAGATAACAAAAACCAGCAAAAATATTACGATAATTGTACCGATAAAACCGAATTCCTCACCCAATACCGAAAAAATAAAGTCCGTATGACGAACCTTCAGAAACCGTAACTGAACCTGTGTACCATTGCCGTAACCTTGGCCGAATAATTTTCCGGATCCTAACGAAATAACCGCTTGGTCTACATTATATTTATCACCGTATCTGGCGTTTTCATCCGGATTAAAGAAATTTCTCAGCCGGTTTAATTGATATTCCTGAATAAACGGAATCGTATCCGGCGAAACCAAAATCCAGATGGTTATCCCGATCAACAAGATCACTCCGACGGTTCCGAGGATGATAAGGTATTTCGTCGGAATTTTACTCACCCACAACATTGAGAACCAAATTACCATCATCACGATAGAGGTACTCATATTTGGTTGCAGCAAAATGAAAAAAACTATTCCGAAAGTTAAAGCAAAGCTTTTTAGAATCCATCGCATATCGTGTTTCGAATTAGCATGATCCGAAAAATATTTAGCCAAGCGAATAATGAGAATTGTTTTGGCAAATTCAGAGGGTTGTAATGAGAAGGGTCCTATCTGTAACCATCTGGCCGATCCAAAAGTAGCCTGCCCGAATAAGTTCAAAGTTAACAATACTAAGATAATCCCAAAATACAACAAATTAGCCAGTGATTCAAGATAATGATAATCGATCAAAGTCAAAATCATGATAAGGACAAATCCCAAACATACATAAATGATCTGACTGTTTACACTAACCTCAAGGTTACCCGCTAAGGCAGATTGAATCATCACAATACCGAAAACGCAAAGGATGACAATATCCCCGAAAAGCCAAAAGTCAAAACTACGCCAAAACTCTTTTCTCATTCGTTCTTAATCTATTTCAAACCTTATCTTTTTTATACGCATAAATCTTATTGAATCAAAGAACCCGACGTTTCGCCGGCCCGCTCGGCATCATATTCTTTCAAAAGAAAATAGTTATCCAAAATTCTTCGTACCGGATATCCTGCCATATAAGCGCCCTCTTTTCCGTTATAAACAAATACAAGTATCGCTATTTCCGGGTTGTCATAGGGTGCATAAGCTACCGTCCAAGCGTGCGAAGGCCAGTTTCCGAATTTGCATGCATCCTTCGCCATCGCAATATCATCGCAGTATTCAGCGGTTCCGGTCTTAGCTGAAGATTGATGTGTATCACCGGCAAAAGCTTCGCTGGCGGTTCCTCCCGGTTGGGTTACTAATCGCAATCCTTGCCGGGTTAAATCAATTACTGTCGGATCAACCGTTTTATATTTCCCGGTCTCCTCTCCGTTTTCATCATAAACCATAATTTTTGGGTCTTTTGTGATATCCCATAACATTTTCGGAGTGAAAGGAAGAACAACATTTCCGCGATCATCCAAAACTTCTTTAATAATTGTGGGCTTAATATGAATTCCTTTATTAGCGACGGTAACAAACGAACCGAGAACCTGCAAAGGAGAAGCGCTGATATAACCTTGCCCCATAGAAGCCAAATAAGTATCACCTGTCGCCCAAGATTCCCCTTTATTCACCCTTTTCCAGGTTCTGGTCGGAATCATACCGGTCTCTTCTCCAGTCAATTCAATTCCGGAAATTTCTCCATATCCCAAAGCATGAGCATATTGTCCGAGTCGGTCGATTCCTAATCCTTCGGGAACTTCATCTTTATATCCGCCGCCAACTTTATTAAAATACAAGTTACATGACCAAGCAAGCGCATGCAAATAATCAACCTGCCCATGACCGGTCCGTAAATGGCATACATATTCTTGTTCCGAACCGGGATCATTCGGAGAATAGCTGTTTTGAATAAAAATATGTCCGGGACAATTAATATGGAAATCAGGCGAAACCACTTTCTCATTGATAGCGCCAATACCGGTAACAATTTTAAATACGGAGCCTGGAGGTTGAGCCACCTGAGTCGCGTGATTCAGTAACGGTTTGGACTGATCCAACGATAGTTGCTGATAATAATAAGCCGGGATATAACGGGTCATTCGATTATTTTCGAAAGTCGGTTCTGAGACTAAAGCCAGTATTTCTCCCGTTTGCGGATTCATGGCAATCGCAGCTCCGTCATGTGTTAAAGGACCGGTGACACTGATCCGATTATAAAAATCCATCGTATCCAACATTGCGGCTCTCGCGACATTTTGCAAACGGACATCGATTGTCAGTTTTACATTGTAGCCTGGAACCGGATCCTTTGGCGGTTCCAAATCCCGAGTTTCCAAGCCGGCAACATCTTTTTCAACAACTCGACGCCCGTTCTTCCCGGATAACAAATCCTGTAAGGAAGACTCAACACCCGCATAACCATATTTATCCTTATTTAATATAAAGCCGCGACTTTCCATATCGTCGGCAACCGTATCGGGTATGGGACCGAGAAATCCTATCACCTCGGAAGTATCATACCCCGTCGGATATTCTCGAATCGAATTGACCCGAACTCCGACCCCGGACATATTTGCCGCTAATTCTTGAACGATCATTGCGGTTTCTTCCGGAACATCGCATTTAATCGCGGTCTCCGCGTAAGGAGTCAACGAGTTAGCAATATAAATAATTTGAGATATTCCGAAATCCGTCCCGCATTCACTGTAAAGCCGCACAGTCTCTTCATTGATTACACCGTTATTTACAGGAATATCGAGTATTTCGGATAGCTTTCGATAAATGGCTTGGATATCTCCTTCATCAGTCGGAAGATTTGCCGGTGTAATAACAATGTCATACGTAGGTACATTCCTGGCCAGGACTACTCCGTTACGGTCATAAATAATTCCGCGGGTAGTTTGTTCCTTTACAATCGATATTCGATTTTCATCGGCTAAACTAAGATAATAGTCTCCTTCTACCAGTTGAATGACAACCAATCTATAAATAAAAAAGAGGATAATAGCACCCATCACCACATAAAATGCTACAAATCTTCGGTTTTTAAAATCCAGTTTTTCTCGATTAAATTCATTCATTATGAAGATTCTTCCTTATAACAAACAGAATTCGCAAAATCATTCAGCAGTCCATAAATTGGGAAACAATAGATTAGATTTAATACCAGTGACGGCACCGCAATTTGAGTTACGGTGGTTTTCAAATTCGGTGAAATATCGTTGATATACAATACAAAATAAGAAATGACAGCTGAAATAATCGAACCTGTTATTGTCACAAATATCATTAATATGATAGGCATTTGCCAAAAGCGACTTTTCAGAAACCTTATAAACAGCCAAATAATTCCATAAATGAAAAAATATCCATATAAAGGTAAAGCTGACAAATAAGTCATTATCAAAGCTCCTAAAAGAAGCCAAATCCATGAATAACGGGTATATGGATTGAGTGACCAAACAATCAACATTACCATGATCACATCACCGGTACCGTTCAAAATATGTATTCGACTGAACAAGGATCCTTGTAGGATTCCACCTAAGATCAGGATAACAAATGAGGAAATAATTTCTTTCATTGAATCGACAACTATCTCTATTCCAAAGGTTCCACATTCGAAGGGCGGAAATTCGCCACCACCAAAACTGCCTGAAGATTACTAAAATCCTCTGCCGGTTGAATGGATGCCGATTGAAATAGTTCATTTTCCAGCTTATTCACATTTAATATCTGCCCGATCACCACTTCAGCAGGAAAATTCCCCCCCAATCCCGAAGTTTGTACAATTTGTCCGGCTTGCAATTCCGCCTCGGGAGATACCATTTCAATTGTAAGGTCGGCAGTCACCGAACCTCTGACGACTCCATCCGCATCCGCGTCGACAACATGGGCGTTCACTAACGAACCGGCATCGGTGATTAATTGAACTCTGGCAGCAGACGCAGTGACGGCGCTAATTCTTCCAACCAATCCTTTCTCTGTAACAACCGGCATGTTATAAGCAATCCCGTCATCGGAGCCTTTATCAATTAGGACATATTGCAAAAAAGGACTTGGATCGACACCGATTACGGCAGCCGCAATATATGTCTCTTCCGGTCTTCCGCGCGCGAATCCTAACAGAGAATACAGAATATCCGCTTCTTTCAAGTCTTGTTGTAATTGAATGATTTCCGTTTGTAAAAGAGATACTTGTTCCTGTAAGGCTTGATTTTCAGCTCGGAGTTGAGTAACATCTCTCGGTATCGTAAAGAACTCATAAACCGTCTGAATCCTTTCGGCGGTCCATTTTTGAACTTGAATAATCGGATCAATTAACCCACTCAAAGATTGGGTCAAGAAACCGCTTAAAGCCAAAAATATGACTCCCGAAATAATTAAGATCGCTACGATCTTCTGCCAGTTCTTTTTAACATTATTCATATCTTTGAATTATTATAACAATTTGGGAACAGGTACAGATCAGAAAGAACATTAAGGGATAAAGAAAATTTGAAAAATAATTAAGTCTCAAATAAATTATTTCTTGGGGGTAAATCGATCTAAGCTTGCGGCAAATTGTTCGATTGTTGATGAATTTTCAAGAACCATTCCGGCTCCGCGGGCAACACAGGTCATCGGATCTTCCGCCACCCAGACGCGAATATTTAATTCATCGTTTAACCGGTCTGCCATTCCCAAAATCTGAGATCCTCCACCTGACAAACAAATCCCCGTTTCGATTAAATCTGCGACCAACTCGGGAGGCGCTTCATCGATGGCATCTTTTACGGTATCCACAATTACCTGGATTGAACCGGAAATCGCTTCCCGAATTTCAACGCTGGATACTTCGATAGCTTCCGGAAGACCGGTTACCAAATTCCTGCCGCGAATCACCATCGTCCGCTCTACCGGAAGCGGATATGCGGATGCGATCGAAATCTTTGTTTGTTCAGCCATTCTTTCGCCGATATAAAGATTATATCGATTCCTGATATAGTTTAAAATATCTTGGTCGATTTCATCACCGGCAACACGCAGGGATCGTGAGACAACGATCTCATTCATTGAAAGAATCGCTACTTCCGTCGTACCTCCGCCGATATCCACGACCATCGTCCCGCGTATTTCATTGATCGGTAATCCGATCCCGATCGCCGTGGCTTTCGGTTCTTCAATAAGATATATTTCTCGAGCCCCGGCAGCCATTGCCGCATCATAAACAGCACGGCGTTCGACATCGGTCGCTCCGCAAGGGATTCCAATCACCACTCTGGGACGAGGGAAAGGTGCAATCGTCTGTTGATGGGCTTTTCCAATAAAATAGCTGAGCATCGCCTGAGTTATTTCGAATTCAGAAATGACACCGTCACGCATCGGACGCACTACCATTAAATTTGCAGGCGTGCGACCAACCATTTCTTTTGCTTGTGCTCCGATAGCAACCGGACGTCTTGTTCTCTTTTCTACGGCAACCCAGGATGGCTCATTAATCACAATACCTTTACCGCGAACGTAAACAAGTGTATTTGCCGTCCCCAAATCAATTCCGATATCTAATGAGAACAAGCCCATTAACCAATTTAATGGATTGAATGCCAAATTATTGCTCCAAGAGATCCAATATCGTTTCTATTCCCAAATTCGATTACTTTTTTTATTTCTTCCGCTATATAATCGTCAGAAAGTAATCGATATCCGTCACACAGTATAACATTTCGATTATACCAAATCGTCATTTGGTTTTTACAACATTCAGTATTCTGCTGTATAACACGAAAACAGCATCATAAAATTTATGGTTTTGCCATTTAATTAATTCGCTTGCGATGAAAAGGAATTTATCCCGATGATTTTTTCCACTCCCATCGTATAACAAATACCATGTGCGGGGGTCTTTAAACCTGCTTTTTCTTGAATGGTCGACATGATTTTGTCTGCAACTATTTCTTCTACCAAACAAAGAATAATTTCCTTCTCGGAATCGACAGAAATTCCCATAAAAACTTCATGACGCAGACTTTCGCCTCTGGCATTCAATATCGTAGCGCCGGTAGCTCCGGAGTCTCTCGCAATTTTTATAGCTTCATTTGAAAAACCTGCATTGACAATAATAATCAGAGCTTTAATATTACTTTTTTGTTCCATTTGACCCATTCCTTTTGATGATTTCTATCAAATCCGATTTGCGCCACCCTATTGATCTTATTTTTCACTAAAATAATATTTTTTCAATCGGAATTGTGAAACCGATCCCTGTGTTAGGTAAATTAAAATGAAATTTCTCAATAAGAAGATTCAGAACCGATTCAGCTTTTTTATCGGAAACCAAACATATAATAATTACCTTATTTTCTTCCGGAATAAAACCAAATATGTTTTTTAAGGTACTTTCAGATACAGAACCTTTTCCGTACAATATATTTGTCGATTGTACGCCGGCTTCTAAAAGAGCTGTCAACAAGGAGTCTTTTTGTTTTCTTCCCGCAATCACAGTCAGAAATAATATTTTCCCAGACGTCTTATTATCCATTCTTAATTCCTTTAATACTTATTCAGGCTATTTGATTAAACCCTTTATTTTGTTTTTGTCAATTCAATTGATAAACTTTCTTTTGGGTATATAAGATCGTCAAGGCTTTCCAGTTCTTCTTTCGCCGTAATTTTCTGTGCCTTTTTCAAGCGCAGGTTATAAATGATACCAAGAATCTGAACTGTGATAAGAGGTGTCACCGAAATAAAAGCGATTATCCCAAAACCATTTATCAAAACCGACTGAGCTCCCAATCCTTCCGCATTTGCGACAGCTTGAGCTACCCCCAAAGTAAGAGGAGTTAAAAATGCCGAAGTCAATGCACCGCCCGAAACTCCGCCGGAATCAAAAGCTAGTCCCACAAATAAAGGCGAAGTAAATTTCATCAATATCAAAGCGATAAGATAAAGAGGGGCTAAAAACCATAATATATTCGCTTGCATCAGAATCTTCAAAATTGAAATAACCGATGCAAAACCGATTCCAATCGCCAATGTCATCCGAATTGTATTCTTTTTAATATGGCCGTTGGTTATTTCTTCAAGTTGTTCACCTAAAACAGTAACAGCCGGCTCCGAAAGTGTGATAGATACCCCGAGAATAAACCCGACCGCCAGTAAAATCAAACGAAACCATTCGGGACGATTCGGATCCAAGAAAACTTCACCGATATATTTTCCCGCAAAGGCAAAACCGAAATCAATTCCCGAAAGAAAAATTAAAAGTCCGATATAAACCGGAATCGTTCCGAGTAACATTTTGATTAATTCACTCTTCGGAAGTTTGATCCAAAAAAATTGAAACGGAAGAAAAATAACAATAATCGGGAAAAGCGCTAAAGCGACGCTTCCGAGATTCGATATGATAATTTGTTTGTACCCTTCCGCAGCCCCCGGATTATAAATTCCCGATACCGGAATATTGCCGCCAAATTTCATTTTTATAAAAATACCATATAAGAACAGCGTCAGGATCGGCCCTACAGATGCTAAACCGATAATTCCGAAAATGTCATCATTCGTCTTGCGTCTGGACATAGTCGCTGATACACCCATACCGAGAGATAAAATGAATGGGACGGAAACATCACCCGTAGTCGCTCCGCTTCCATCAAATGCCAAACCGACAAATTCATCCGGGACAAAAATCGCCATGATAAAAATAAACAGATATAGAATCGCAAAAACAACTTTAATATCAAGATCATGGAGAATTCGAAACAAAGCAAAACCGACAAAAATGCCGATTCCCGATCCCATGATCCATAAAAAAGTAGTTTCATGTACCACTTCAAATATCATGTGTGCTTGTCTAGCTAAAACCGATAACGCCGGTTCCGCAACGGTCGTAAGGAGACCGAATAAAAATCCGAAAAAAATGATATAAGATGCTTTTTTCAGCTTAATTAGTGACTGACCGACTAATTTGCCGATCGGAAGAATGCTGATATCGATTCCAACCAGAAAAAAGACCTGTCCGAAAACAACAGAGATGTAACCGATAAGTAATTTAATATAATCATATTGATTATCAAGAGGAGAAATAAAGACACAGACAATAATAATAATCGCAGCTAAAGGTAATGATGATATAAAAACGTCTTTTAATACTCTAAAAAGTTTCATTCTTCCCAACTTTATTTTCAAAAATAGAATAGAACGACAACCGTTGAGTCGTAAAGTGAACTCATCAAATTCCGTTCCACATAATCAATTTTTTATTCTTTCGAAATATGCGACCTCAAAAACTTTGTTATCCGATAATACGGGAATCGGATAAAAATTTCCATGTTCAAGCAAACAATCAGCCGAATGAACAATAAGGTCTAAATCACGATTAAAACAAAATTAAAAATTTCCTTATTTTTATAACATAAATAACAATAAAATGCAACGCAATACTATTAGTATCAATATGATATAGATTTTATAAACGAACCGATCGGAATTTCATAAAAGCATTCGTTCAAATCCATGAAGAGATTCTGAGATCTCCTTGTTTTGTATTTAGTTCAAAAACGCAATTAAGTTATACTGAATTCAAATAAAATAGATATTTTTAATGGAACGAAATACATATGCAAAAAATATTTGAATGTGTCCCCAATTTTTCAGAAGGTAGAAATCAGGAAACGATTCAAGCCATCCGTGATGCGGTCAAGTCAATAAACGGATCCGAATTAATCAATATCCATTCGGATAAAGATCATAACCGTTCGGTTTTTACAATAATCGGTGAGGAGGATGCGCTTCGGGAATCGGCATTTCAAAGTGTAAAAAAAGCCGTTGAGCTTATCGATTTAAATAAACATCAGGGAGCTCATCCGAGGATCGGTGCGGCAGATGTTGTTCCTTTTATTCCACTCAGGAATGCTTCAATGGAAGATGCCATATCTCTTGCTCGTTCCGCAGGAAAGAGAATTGGTGAGGAACTGCAGATACCGGTCTTTCTTTATGGTGAGGCTGCGATAATCCCTTTTCACCGAAAACTTTCAAACTTACGGCGAGGAGGCTTCGAAAAATTACGGGAATTGGTCGGTACGACACCGGATTATCAACCGGATTTCGGACCCGCTTATCTTGGACCCGCAGGAGCCTGTGCGGTGGGCGCTCGTTTTTTCTTGATTGCTTTCAACATATATTTAAGCACTTCAGATGTCGGAGTGGCAAAAAAAATTGCTCGAGAAATTCGAGAATCATCCGGCGGATTATCAAAGGTTCAAGCATTGAGAATGCTCGTCAACAATCTGGCTCAAGTGTCTATGAATCTGACAGATTACCGCATTACCCCCATAGACACAGTTTATGAAGCGGTAGAAAAATCAGCCTATCAAAAAGGAATCACAATAGATCACTCAGAATTAGTGGGATGTATCCCAAAAGCTGCTATTCAGGGAATAGATCCCGATTCCATAAAATTGAAAGATTTTTCTCCGGATCGAATTCTCGAAAATCATCTTCCATAGCTTAATATGTTCCGATAAATATTTTTTTAATTACTCTGATGAGAAGGTTGATTCTTCCACACAAATTTCCGTTTGTTGTTCAGTGGTTACTGTTATGCATCGAAATAAATACAATCGACTTATTCTATTAATATCTGACAAATTATTAATCGGACGCATCAACTTTCTTATGCAAATTAAACGTCAAATAATAAATATTTCCGACATTTTAGTATATAATCCATACTGATATGGAGAAAAAAATGACAGAACAAAGGTTACCGTCTTATGGAGGACAAGCGCTTATTGAAGGTGTCTTGATGAGAGGAGCCAACCATGTAGTAGCTTCAATGCGTGCTCCCGATGGACATATCGAAGTTGTGCATGAAGAGTTGGGAGGAATCTATAAAAGCAGAATTCGAAATATCCCGGGACTGAGAGGACTTATCAGTTTATGGGATTCTCTGGGTTTAGGCCTACGGTTCCTTACTATATCAGCCAACATACAAACCGGCGAAGATGAGAAGATTGAAGGACCTGAAATGGTCATAACTATGATTATTTCCATCGTGATTGCTGTTCTTTTATTCTTTCTTGCTCCGGTATGGATTGCCCATTGGATTGAATCAATGACCAATCTCACGCAACTGGGCGGAAATATTATTGAAGGTTTTTTGCGCCTTGCCATTGTATTGGGATATATGGTGATAGTTTCTCGGATGGAAGAAATTAAACGGGTATTCAGATATCATGGCGCCGAGCATAAAACAATCAACTGCTTTGATAACGGCCTTGATGTGACACTTGAAAATGTGAGGACTCAATCCAGATTGCACCCGCGCTGCGGAACCGCTTTTATGGTTACGGTAGTGTTGATTTCCATCATTCTGTTCATTTTAATCGGACCGTTTACCAAGACATTAACAAGCCGATTAATCAGTCGGGTGTTGTTGATTCCGGTAATCAGCGGAATTGCTTATGAATATATTCGCTGGAGTGCAAGACATTTAAATAATCCGCTTGTTAAAATCCTGATTTATCCGAATTTAATGGTTCAAAAAATTACAACAGCTGACCCTGACGATTCGATGCTTGAATGTGCGATCAGTTCTTTCTTGACAATGTTGGCTTATGAAAACGGAACCATGCCGATTGAGGTAAACAAGCCTATTAAAGCGACAGAATATGAAACAATAGGATCGGAAAAGACAATCCTTTAGAATTGAACGGGTAGTTATGTGAACAAATGGCAAATTCTCGTCTCAGGAATTTTGATCGGTTTCCTTTTTAGTGCACTGATTATTTTATTTGCAGATCAACAAAAAGGAAAGCCAATTTTATTACAGGCGGAATCGACTCCCGGTACGATTCAATTTGAAGTATTAGGTGCGGTTAAAAATCCGGGGATTTACTCATCGGAATCAATTATACGGGTTATCGATGCCGTAAATCTTGCGGGTGGATTTTCGGAAAATGCCGATTCGCAAAACAGTAACCTGACCGAAAAGATAAATGACACCGATCGGATCATCATTCCGACGATCAGCTTCGTTCAAGCATCAACGACACCGATCGCTACAATCGATAATCAAAAAAGAATTAATCTCAATACCGCAAGTTTGGATGAATTAATGCTGCTTCCCGGAATCGGAGAAAAAAAAGCAAAAGATATCATCGAATATCGAACAAATATTCAACCTTTCTCGAGTGTTTCGGATTTATTAAATATCAGCGGCTTCGGAGAAAAAACGATCGAAGAATTTTATGATCAGGTGACCGTAGAATCGGGAGGATAAAAATGGGAATCAAAAATGATCTTGAAAATAAGTTAAAAGATGCCATGCGCGAGCAGAATGAAGATAAAAAAAGAGTGTATCGAATGGCACTTTCATCAATCAGATTTGAGGAAAAAACAAAGAATAAAGAACTGGATGAAGAGAGTGTCCAAACGATTATTCAGAAAGAAATAAAAATTCGCAACGAAATGATTGACGATGCAATGAAAGCGGGACGGGATGAAACCGTTAATGAGAAAAAAGCAGAAATCAGTTTATTGGAAGAATTCTTACCTAAACAACTGAATGACGAAGAACTTTCTCGGCTTATAAGTGAAACCGTTCAAGAAGTTCAGGCAACGGGACCTTCGGATATGGGAAAAGTTATGAAAACCTTGTTGCCAAAAGTGAAAGGGCTATGCTCTAATGAGAAAGTCAGTAAGGCAGTAAAGGAGTATTTAGCAAAACTATGACGGAAAACGGAGGAGCAGAAAGTAGGTTTTCAAAAGACACTGCCTACTTAAGAGGAGTGATCTTTTGTATTACCGTTTTAATCACCTTCGCGCTCCTCACTTTTCAGATTTCTGTCAGAAAAACAAGTTACAGTCTGAGTGTCGGAGATGTCGTCAATCAGGATATCGTCGCACCGCGGACCATTACTTTTGAGAGCCAAATTCTCACTGAACAAGCGAGAAATGATGCTCAAAATATGGTGGATAAAATCTATCTTCCTGCCGACCCGACGATTTCTAGGAATCAGGTTCAATATCTCCGTTTATCGCTACAATTCATATCTGCAATCCGCAGCGATCAATACGCTACCGAAGCTCAAAAAATCGAGGATATCCAGAAACTGATATTCGTTCGTCTGGATGAACCGACTATTAAGCAGATCCTGGAATTGGATGACTCCGAATGGAAATTGGTACAATCTGAATGCCAACGGATTTTAGAGCAGGTCATGCAGAATTCCATTCGTGATGATCAAGTCAATTCGGTAATTGAAAACATTCCGACAATGATCAGCTATTCGATCAACCCTAAAACCGCCGATTTAATTAACAGTATTACCCGGCGATTTGTGGTACCAAACAGCCTTTACAGTGCGGAATTAACCGAGAAAAAACGACAGGAAGCAAGGGATGCCGTCGAACCGCGGGAAAGGACTTTTATCGCAAATCAGACGGTTGTATCCCGAGGTCAGATAATTACCGAATTAATCTATGAAGCATTAGATAAAATGGGGCTGGTGCACTCTAAAAATGATAATCGAAAGATTCTTTCGTCCGGGCTGCTTGTTCTCGGTTTAACCGTCTTTGCTCTCTATTTTTTCCTGATCGATCATCGTCATCATCAATTAAATCTACGCGAGTGCATCTTAATTGCGAGTCTCTATTTAACATTTCTTTTTGCTGCCAGGTTAATTATACCCAATCGGACAATTCTGCCGTTCATTTTTCCGATTCAAACATTAGGGCTTACAATTTCTTGTTTAAGCGGACAAGCCTTCGGAATTGTGATGTCCATTATTATCGGATTGCTTGTACCCTATGACTTCCCCAACGCGCTCGGATATGCTTCTTTTTATATCATTTCATCTTTGACCGGTATTTTAGTCCTTCGAAAAGCACGACAAGTAACGGATTTTCTGCTCGCGGGTTTAGCTGCTGGCTCGATCGGAATCCCAATTATCATCGCTTTTCAGGTTGCCGAGTCTCCGATGGATATGATCGGGGTTGTCACTCTGGCAGCTGCATCGGTAGGCAGCGGTTTGTTGTCCACCGGTTTTACGCTTATTTTTCAATATTCATTCTCAAAATTTATCGGGGTTGCCTCATCACTTGAACTTTTAGAGCTGATTCGTCCGGATTCCCCGTTGCTGCAATACATTTTAAATACCGCTCCTGGAACATATCAACATTCATTAATGGTCGCAAATCTTTCTGAGCAAGCCGCAAAAGAGATTGATGCCGATCCTCTCCTTGTACGTGCTGGATCGATGTATCATGATGCGGGGAAAGCATTAAATCCGTCTTTTTTCATTGAAAATCAAGTAAACGGATCGATCAACTTACATGAAGATATTTCACCGAAAGAAAGCGCGGCATCCATCATCCAACATGTCAATGACGGAGTGATGTTGGTCGAAAAATATCGATTACCCGAAGTCATTAAAGATTTTGTCCGCGAACATCACGGGACGAATGTCGCGAGATATCAATACACCGAAGCGGTAAATCAGGAGGGGGAAGAAGCGATCGATATAAATGACTTTACTTATCCCGGGCCCAAGCCGCAAACGAAAGAAACCGCTCTGGTTATGCTCGCGGATTCTTGTGAGGCAAGGGCTCGCGGAGACAGGCCCAAGAATGATGAAGAAATAGAAGCACTCGTAAAAAGTGTTTTCGATTACTATAGTTCAAGCGGTCAACTGGATGACGCACCTTTAACACTGCGAGACCTAAAGAAGATTCGCGAGTCTTTTGTCAAAGTTTTACGCAATTCATATCATCCCAGAGTAAAATACCCCGAACAAAAAAAGGAATCAAAGAATAAAACCGCATCCGTTGTGAAAAATAACCGCGAGAACAGAACCGGGAAGACTGCAGAATTTGAATCCGCAGAGGCAAATATTCAAAGGGATAAATAGTCATCATGTTTATTGAAAATCGAACAAAAAAGGCTGATTTAGCGATCGATTCATTCCAATTAGATCAAATTGCCGAATCTGTTTTATCGGACTTTCTGGAACAACCTGTCCAATGCACGCTATCATTTGTAAAACCGTCCGAAATCAGAAAATTAAATAAACAATATCGGGGCGTTGACGAAATTACCGATGTTTTAACCTTTCAATCGGAAGGGGAGATCGATCCCGAGACGAACATACCTTATTTGGGAGATATTTTGATTTGTATCGAGAGAGCTTCCGAACAGGCTGAAATATCCGGTCATTCTCTTGAAAATGAAGTCGAATTATTATTGATCCATGGGTTGCTTCATTTAATCGGATTTGACCATGATACACCTTCGAATAAAGATCTTATGTGGGAAAAGCAAACAGATTATCTGAATAAGTTTAACATTCACCTTGGAAGAAAACCGGGAGATGATTTTGAGTTCTAAGTTTATTCGAAATAGGAATGTTTCTTTTCGAAATGCATTTAACGGAATTATTCATGGTTTCGTTGATGAGATTAATTTTAAAATTCATCTCTTTTTTACGATTTTAGCTGTTTTATTAAGCGTTATTCTAAAGATTTCTTTGACTGAATGGTGCCTGATTATCATTGTCATCGGAATGGTTTGGTCGACGGAATTGATTAATACGGCAATCGAACGGGCGGTAGATTTATACACATTGGAAAAACATCCTCTTGCAAAACAAAGCAAAGACATCGCAGCCGGAGCTGTATTAATATCTGCGATTACAAGTGTTATGATCGGAGTAATAATCTTCCTTCCGAAGATTCTCATACAATTTTTTTAATTTTCGTTTTATTGACTCATCATTTTGATTCATAAATCAAGCAACGCAGTCACTATTTTGTAAAAATATGTTACAATTTGGGCGTTTGATTTGCCGAAGGGCAATCTTTCCATTACCGATTATCGATATCGGTAACAATCCCAAGGAAAGGAGGAATTAGCAATGCGAAAATACGAAATCGTAATCATTGCCAATCCTGATCTCGATGAAGAATCCATAAACGGAATTGTCGAAAAAGTCAGTGGCTGGATAAAAGACAGCGGTGGTGAAATAGAAAAAGTGGATGACTGGGGAAAACGCCGCCTCGCTTATCGTATTCAGAAACAGCGTGAAGGACATTATGTTCTGATAACCGCGAATATTGAACCTTCAGCAATGAAAGAAATTTCAAATAATTTGCGATTTGTTGAATCGGTTCTTCGATCGATGATCACATTAGTCGAAGAATAAAATTTTTATCTTTACCGGTGATCTCGACCGGTTGCAGGAGTAATTATGAGTGAAGAAATAAATACGGAGCAAATGGATCACAGAGGAAATCGAAGGTTTATTGCCAGACCAAAATTCTGTCAGTTTTGCTCAGAAAAAAATACCAAAATAGATTATAAAAATGCAGATCTGCTGCGGCGCTATATTACCGAAGAAGGTAAAATTCGTCCCCGCCGTCAAACAGGAACCTGTGCAAAGCATCAACGACAAATCGCTGCCGCGGTAAAGAGAGCACGTTATATAGCGTTGCTGCCTTACACTTCCGAACCTTACCAAGACATTGTTCGTTAAGGATTCATCCGCCAAAGAAAGAATAGGGCATAGGGAAGTTCTCTGTGCCCTATTTTGCTAAGGAGTTAATAAATTATGCCGAATCAAGAAGAAAAAAAAGAAAATACGCATCCTTTGCTCTTGAACAAAGAAAGAAAATCGCGACACGAAAAAGAAATGAAGCAAATGAAATGGTTAAAAATAGGCGGAATTACCGTCTTTGCCATTATCATTTTGGTATTGGTTTTCGGTGTATTTTATGAATATCAATATCTGCCGAATAAGACAATCGCAAAAGTTCAAGACAAAAAAATAACCGTAAAGGAATTTCAAGAAGCTGTCCGTTATCAAAGAGTGAATTTGATCAGCAATTATAATTACATGGCTCAACGTTACCAATTCTTTGGGATGCAAATGGATGAAGAGACAAAATCTCAATATGAGACCCAGCTATCCGAACCATATGCAGGTATTCTCGGCCAACAAGTTTATAATATGATGGTTAATCAATTAATCTTGGAATATGGGGCAAAAGCAGCCGGAATTACCGTAAGTGATGCCGAAGTAGACAATGAGATTCAATCCAGGTGGGGTTATTATCCCAACGGAACTCCCACTCCAAGACCTTCCGAAACACCCTTTGCGAATACACCGACCGTATCCGAAGAGCAACTGAAGCTATTAAATTACACGGAAACCCCGACTCCGACAACTGAAATAACCGACCTTACCTCCTTGAAAGAAAGCGGTCCCGAAGCGAATACACCGGTTGTAACGGATACTCCGACTTTAAGCCCTACCGCAACTCAGACAGAGGTCAGCAGTGAAAGCCCGACTCCCGTTTTGAGTCCGACCCCGAGCTTAACCCCAACCACGTATACGGAAGAGATGTTCCAAAATAATTTCAATAGGCAGTTTGAAAATAACCCCTATTATTCCAAGGAATTTTTCCGAAAGCAGGTTTACTATCAGCTTCTCGAACAAAAAGTAAGAGATATGCTCGCAAAAGATATTGAGCCCGAAGCGGAGATGGTTTGGGCCAGACATATCTTAGTTTCCACGGAAGATGAAGCCAAAAAAGTTATCGAGCGGTTGAATAACGGCGAAGATTGGAATGCATTGGCGGCAGAAGTCTCTACAGATACATCGAATAATACCAAGGGTGGAGATTTGGGTTGGTTTATGAAAGGTGTCATGGATCCGGATTTTGAAAAGGCTGCTTTCGAACAAGAAGTTGGCACATATAGCAAGGAACCGGTTAAGACACAATATGGATATCACGTCATTCAAGTGGTCGGTCACGAAGTGAGACCGTTAACCAGCACCGATCGATCGAATGCAATCGACAGAGCTTATAAAAATTGGTTGGAAAATGCGAAAAGCAATTTGAAAATTGAAACCGGATCGGATTGGGTTGACTTTGTTCCAGTAGAGCCGACGTTATCTGATTTATAATCTTTTCATATCACAAGAAACAAAAACGCCCGATTTTTCGGGTGTTTTTGTTTCTTGATATCAATCGTAAAAAACAAATAATGCTTAGGATTCGTCCTTTTTATCTTTCTTGGCCCGCACTTCAGTCTTCCTTTTCGGTTGAATATTCCCAAAAGCCAAGGGAATAATTTGATCCATGTGGTTAACCGAAGTAATTGTCAATTCTTCTTTGATCTGTTGAGGAAGTTCCTCGAGATCTTTCTCGTTTTTTTCGGGAATAATAATCGTTTTGATTCCTAATCGGTGAGCGGCTAACACCTTTTCTTTTATACCGCCAACCGGCAATACATTCCCGCGAAGCGTTACTTCACCGGTCATCGCAATATCTTTTTTTACGGGCGTATTGGTGATAGCAGAAATCAAAGCGATAGCTAAAGTCACTCCCGCACTTGGACCATCTTTCGGAACCGCTCCTTCCGGAATATGGATATGCACATCCGTTTTCTCAAAATAGTCTTTGGGAATATTAAATTGTTTTGCTCGCGATTTCACAAATGACAAAGCAGCTTGGGCTGATTCCTGCATCACATCACCGATTTGTCCCGTAACCTGCAAATTCCCTTTTCCGTCAAAAACCAATACTTCAATCGTTGTAATATCGCCGCCGTTCGGTGTCCACGCCATTCCGGTCGCGACTCCGACCTCATCTTCCTTTTCCTTTTCGGATTGGAAAAAGTAAGGAGGTCCCATATATTTTCCGACGGATTCAGCCGATATTTCTCGCTCGTATTCTTTTCCTTCAGCCTTTAATCTGGCTATTTTCCGGCATATTTTGCCGATTTCCCGTTCGAGGTTTCTGACACCTGCCTCATAGGTATATTCCCGAATGATTCTCTTAATGGCATCATCTGTGAAATTGATATCCTGAGGCTCTAATCCATTTTCTTCCGTCTGACGGTTAATCAAATAATCTTTGGCAATGATTAATTTTTCTTCTTCGATATATCCGGGGAATTCAATCAACTCCATCCGATCCAACAACGCATCCGGAATCATTTCAATCGAATTTGCAGTCGTAATATACATTACTTTCGAGAGATCGTAATCTACTTCCAAATAATGGTCCGAGAAACGACTATTTTGCTCCGGATCGAGTACTTCAAGCAATGCAGCAGACGGATCTCCGCGATAATCATTACCGAGTTTGTCAATCTCATCCAACATAAACAACGGGTTGATCGTCCCCGCTTTTTTCATGGTTTGTAAAATTCTGCCGGGAAGAGCACCGATATATGTCCTTCGATGTCCCCTTATTTCAGCTTCGTCTCTTACTCCACCGAGAGAAATTCTGACAAACTTTTTTCCTAACGCTTCTGCGATAGATCGGCCGATTGATGTCTTCCCCGTTCCGGGAGGGCCGACAAAGCATAAAATGGGTTGTTTCTCTTTCTTTGGCTTTAAGGAACGCACCGCAATATATTCCAATATCCGATCTTTCGCTTTTTCCAAACCGTAATGATTCTTGTTCAGAATTTCCGAAGCATGTTTCACATCCAGATTATCTTCCGTCTGTTCCACCCACGGTAAATCTAAAAGCCAGTCAATATAACTTCTGGATACATTGACCTCAGGGGACATTGCCGGAAGTTGTGTCAATCTTTCAAATTCTTTGAGGGCGACTTCACGTGCCTCGTCACTGAATTGTTTTTGATCGATCTTCTCTTTCAGTTCATTTAAGTCACGGCTGAAGACATCATCTTCATTTAATTCTTTTTGAATTGCCCTCATTTGTTCCCGCAGATAAAACTCACGTTGATTTTTATCCACTTCATTCTGGACCGTTGTACTGATTTGGTTTCCGAGTTCCAATACATCCAATTCTTGTGCCAGAAAGCTGTTTAAGATTTCAAGTCGCTTTTCCGGATCCAATTCAAAAAGGATTTCCTGTCTTTGTTCGTTCTCAAAAGAAATGGTGGTTGCGATCATATCAGCCAACCATGACGGATCAGTAATTGTGGAAGCATAAGCGACCGCTTCATCCGGCAATTTGCGATCCAATTGGACACATTTTTCAAAAAGGTTCCGGGTAGTCCGGATCAACGCCTCCAGATGTCTGGATTTCTTTGCTTCTTCTTCCGATACATAAACCCGTGCCATAAGGACCGGCGATCGCCGGACAATATCCATCAGTATGACCCGTCGTCTGCCTTGTACTAACGTACTGAAATGTTCTTCCGGTAAATTGACTAAACGTCCAACCGCAATTTCCAGCCCGACCGGATAAAAATCGGATTTCTTGACCGGAAATTCCTTTTCCGGATCCTTTGGAATTAATGTAATTACGGTTTGTTCATTTTCTAAACCATATCGTAAGGATTCAAGATTTTTTTGTTGGCCGACGAATACCGGCGTTATCATTTTTGGAAAAATCACATTTTCTCTTAAAACGACAACCGGCGCGACAAAACAACCATCCGAATCCAATTCCATATCCGGAATTCGAAACAGTTCCTCCGTCCTTTGATTGATATTCGTCGTAAAATCATTGACAAGATCTTTATCTTCTAACCAATTACTTGAACTCATTTAAACTCCAAATGTTATTTTTTCTTTTCAAAATACTTCATATCGGGATTACGCTTCATTAAAAGTTCGCGAATCCCCGCCGTAACAAAAAGGCTGCCCGTAACAATATAAACATTATTTTTATCACCGCTGTCTATATCGCGTAAAGCGAGTTCCAAAGATTCCCGAATGACAGCCGGTCTGCCGTTTGAAAGCACTTCATCATAAATTTGTTTTGTTTCCATTGATCTTGGATGAGTTGAACGGGTAACAATAAAATCACTGACAAACGGCGCAAGTATCCTGATCATTCCGCTTAAATCTTTATCCTCGGAACAACCGAAAACACAGGTTATCCTCTTTGTCCCATAAAAACGATTCAATGTCATGACAAGTTTTTCAATCGAATCCGGATTATGCGCCCCGTCTAAAATAACCGGCGGATCAATCGATACTTTCTCAAACCTGCATGGCCAAAAAGTCTTCGCTAATCCATCGCTGATACTTTTCTCATTTATTTTATCCGCAAAAGATCTGATTTTCATTAACGCTGTGAATGCGATCACGGCATTGATAGATTGATGATATCCCGCAAGCGGAATATCAACTTCCCAAGGTTTCCATATACTCTTTTCTCTATTTTCCAGCCAATTCCGCAATGCATTTTGTTCCTTACGCTCCCAGATCATCAGTCTCTGCCCGTCCACGGAATCCTTTAATGGAACAAAGCCATAATTTTGATCCACATCAATCCATTCGGCATTTCTTTCTTCGGCTATTTTTCGGATCACTTCCATAGCTTTCGGATCTTGAGCAGCTGCGATTAAAGGAACATTCTGCTTAATAATGCCGCCTTTTTCGGTGGCGATTTTCTCGATAGTGTCCCCGAGAAAATTCATATGATCCATCGAAATTGAGGTAATTACCGTCAAAACCGGATGGACAACATTCGTTGAATCCAATCTTCCACCTAATCCGGTTTCGACAACGGCATATTCCACTTTCTGTTCGCGAAAGTATTCAAAAGCTATCGCTGTCATCATATCGAACGAACTGGGCGGGTTGGCAGGATCGATTTTCTCAATAACTTTCTCTGTCAATTGAATCAATTCTGCGTCTGATATCATCTTCCCATCCACTTGAATCCGTTCATTAAAGTGAATCAAGTGCGGAGAAGTGTAAAGTCCAGTTTTATATCCCGATGCTCGTAACCCTTCATAAATCATTGTGCAAACCGAGCCCTTGCCTTTTGTTCCGGCAATATGAATGCATCGATATGCTTCTTGCGGGTTATTCAATCGGTTCAGAAGCTCTGTAATTCGATTCAAAGAAAAAACTGCGGAGGAAATTTCCTCCGCATGTGTCATACTGTAATCTACAAAGGAATATATTGCATCAAGTGCATCATCAATCGTTTCTAAATGAGCCAACATGCTGCTTATTTTACCGTTAATTCGCTTGTTTTTTTATAATAAACAACTTTTTGTTAGCCGATTGATTTCTTTCGTTGCAGCCAATAAAATATTCTGGGGTTCAAATCAAGCTCGGTATCTCGATTACCGGCAATGGTAAAATCAGGCTGAATCAAATCGGTATAAATCCCGGGTTCAAAGTCAAGTTGAAAATGCATCGGATAGTCGCTCATGTTATGTATCACATACACAAGATCATTTTCTGAACGTCGAATATATGCCAATACTTTTACTTCGCTTCCGGTCGTAATCCATTCTAATTCTCCTTCTCCCAACGCTTCGGAAGCTTTTCGAATGCGAATTAATCTCCTCAACCAATTCAGGTTTGAATCCGGATCATCTTCCTGTTGCATCACATTTACTTTTTGATAACCATATTCCTCATCGGTAATCGCAGGTAAATAAGTGCGATCGGCCGTTGAAAATCCGCCGTTTTTCGTATCATCCCATTGCATCGGTGTTCGCACACCGTTCCGATCAAACAAGTTAATATTATCTCCCATCCCGATTTCGTCGCCATAATACAAAACAGGTGATCCCGGTAAAGTAAAAATCAAGGAAAATGCCAATCCGATCTTTTTCCGATCATTATCCAACAGCGGATATAATCTTCGTCGAATCCCCAAGTTCAAGCGCATTTCTTTTTGCGGAGCATAAAATGCCCACATCCATTGTCGATCCTCTTCGGATACCATCTCGAGCGTCAATTCATCATGATTTCTTAGGAAGGTACTCCATTGACAATTTTCCGGAATCTCCGGCGTCTCTTGCATAATTTGCACCAACGAAGAAGCATCCTGTTTCCCGATAGACATAAATATTCTCGGCATTAAAGGAAAATGAAATCCCAATTGAAATTCATCACCGTCTCCGAAGTATTCCCGGACATCCCGCGGCCATTGATTCGCCTCGCATAATAAAATTGTTCCCGGAAATTCCAGATCCATCATTTTTCTGATTTCTTTAAGATATGCGTGCGTTTCCGGCAAATTTTCATTAATCGTTCCTTCTCTCTCAAAAAGGTATGGTACGGCATCCGCCCGAAACCCGTCGATGCCCAGATTAAGCCAATAACGCATCACATTCTTCATTTCTTCGCGAACTTCGGGATTGTCATAATTTAGATCCGGTTGGGAAGGATAAAATCGGTGCCAATAATAAGCCCCCGCTTCCTCATCCCAAGTCCAGTTTGATTTTTGTGAATCAACGAAAATAATTCGGGTCCCCTGATATTTCGTATCGGTATCGCTCCAGACAAAATAATTGCGATATTTCGAATTTGGATCTTTTCTGGCGGATTGAAACCAAGGATGTTGATCGGAGCAATGATTGAGTACCAAATCAGTAATAACTCTCATTCCTCTTTGATGAATCTCATTAAAGAGTTGTTTTAAGTCGTCCAATGTTCCAAACGGTTCAAATACTCCATAAAAATCGGAGATGTCATATCCGTCATCTTTCAGCGGGGATTTATAGGTCGGCATTAACCAAATACAATCCGTCCCCAAATTCCGCACATAATCCAGTTTTTGAATAATTCCTTGAAAATCTCCGTATCCGTCTCCGTTTGAATCATAAAAAGATCGGGGATAAATTTGATAAAATATCGCATTTTTATACCATAGAGGATTGATATTCACAAAAACTCCTTAGTAAGAAATAAGACTCTGACAAAATACGTACAATTGATTTCAAAAAACGATCCCCGTAGGATATTTCTTCCATGCGGGGATGCCAATAATCTTTGATTATCCCTTTACCGATCCCGCCATCATCCCGCGTACAAAATACTTTTGTAAGGAGAAGAATACGGTCATCGGAATAATCATCGAGATAAATGCACCGGCTGTCAGTAAATGCCAATCTTGACCTTTGGTTCCGACCATATTTGCCAAGGTTTGTGTAACGACCTCATTTGTTCCGCCGCCTAAGACCACCAAAGCGACCAGGTAGTCATTCCAAACCCAAAGAAATTGAAAGATAGCAAAAGATGCGATTGCCGGGACGGATAATGGCAGAATCAATTTGGTAAAGATCGAAAAATTCGTTGCTCCGTCAATAAATGCCGATTCAAGAATATCCCTCGGGATTTCACTGATGTAATTAAATAACAGATAAATCGCCAATGGCAACCCAAACCCTGTATGTGCCAGCCAGATTCCCAAGAAAGTCCCATTTAAATGGATCCGGGAAAAATCTTGCAACACCGGAACAATAGCGATTTGAAGCGGTACCACCAACAGCGCTACAACCATCGTAAAAAGAATCTTACGCCCGGGAAAATTCAGCCATGCAAATCCGTAGGCGGCAAATATTGCAATGGTAATCGGAATAATTGTCGCCGGTATCGTTACGGTTAATGAATTGATAAAAGAATTACTGAGATCCGATCCGTTACGGGTGAGTAATTTTCCATCTTCGCCCTTATAGGTGATCTTTTTTCCGCTTAATACATTGCGATAGTTTTCCAAAGTTAAATCCGTTTCAAATCCGGTCCAACGCCTTTCATAAATTTTTAGTGTCCTGCTTCGTTTGGCGCCGTAGTATTGGATTTTTTCTCCGCTTTTTGTGATAACACCGTTTTTCCAAAAAGAATAATCACCGGAAATTTCCTGTCCGTCTTCCGATACAAACTTGATTTCACCGTTCAGATCGATATCGGCATCAAGTTTATATTCACCGATTTCGACCCATTCTTTATGCGGAAAAACAGTCCACCAACCGCTGTTGAAAATTCTTTCAGATTGCCGGAAAGATGTGATCAAGATCCCAAAAATCGGAACTACGAAGACAGCCGAAATTAAGATGAGGACCAAATTAACGATAAAAGAAGATGTCTTTTTCTGACTTTTATAACTTTTTTCTTTTTGAGCCATCAGAACACCTTCCTTTCATTAAACTGCCGGAGATTCATGATCATAACCGGAACGACCAGAATTAGCAGAACAATCGCAATGGCTGATGCACGTCCGATGTTATAGTACAAGAAACGTTGATTATAGAATTCGTTGGCAATTACATTGGTCCCGTAATTGCCTCCTGTCATAGATTGGACGACATCAAATGTCTTCAGACTGAAAATAGCAACCGTTGTGGTAACCGCGATCAATGATCCTTTAATCACCGGAATGATGATTTTGAAAAAAATAGTGGTCTCCGATGCGCCGTCTATTCTTGCCGCTTCCAACAACTCTTCCGGAATTCCCTTAATAGCGGATGAAAGGATCACCATACAATATCCGGTTTCCAACCAAATCATGATCACAATCAGTAGAATATTATTCCAAAACGGAATTTGCAGCCAGGCATGTGGTTGTCCGCCAAAGGACATAACGATAGCGTTTAGCAACCCGGTTTCCACTCCTTGTCCCTTGTAGTTATAAATAAATTTCCAAATCACGCCGGCTCCGATAAATGAAATAGCCATGGGAGTGAAAATGATGGATTTATAAACTTTTTCATACTTGGACCGATCCGCCAAAACCGCTATCAGCAACCCTAAAAATACACTGAAAAAAGTTCCCAAAATCAGCCAGAGCAAATTATTCCGAAATACGATCAGCATTTGATCATCGGTAAATGCATATTTATAATTCTGCAATCCGACCCAATTTTTGGCATCCGCATCTTTTAATGAACTGATTAAAGTTCGAAATACCGGCAATGTTAAAGCCCAAATCAATATAATAACTGCCGGACCGACAAATATATACGGTTGAATCCTCGCTGTCCATTTCGGCGAAAAATGTTCTACAATCCAGTTGGCTCCGGTATAAAATAAGACAACTGTACTGACTCCCCAAACGATTGCAAATAAAGCAGAGGGTATTTTAAGATGGTTCGTGTCTAAAAATGTTATGATTCTGACTCCGGCAGTAAAAATCAGAATAATTCCTGCCAAAATCAGGATCATTTTGAAGAAAAGGACAATTTTGCTCGGGCTTTTCCCGAAAGTTTGTGTTTTATTCATTTAACCCTCCTTTTCTATACACCATGGGGGTAAAAAGAATGATCCGAATTTCAGGTTCGGTACAAGTAAGAAAGAACAGAAACAGGGGTGCCTCCGCTTTCACGGAGGCACTCATTCTTACAACAGGTTCGGTATTATTGCTCCCAGCCCTTATCGATATTTTTCACAACTGTGTCAATATCTGTCCCGGTAACCAAGTCAACCATACCTTTCCAAAATGTTCCGGATCCGACCGCAGCCGGCATTTGATCCGAACCGTCAAAACTGAAAGAGGTCGCATCATTAATCATTTGCGATATCTTCGCGTCGGTAGCGTTTGCGTACCAAGAAGGATCGGCATCTTTTCCGGGGAACATCGCTCCGCCGTTGGCAAGCCAAACTTTCAATGATTCGCCGTGAGTAAAGAATTCAAGGGTAGCTTTGACTTCATCACGATCATGTCCTTTGAAAACACTGTATACATCGCCGGCGCCTAAGAACGGTCTTCCGTATTGCTCGTCAATGGGAGGAAGATAAAACACATCATAATCGACTCCCGGTACCGCATCTTCAGGGAAATAAGCTGTGATAAAGTTTCCCAGAGAATACATCATACAACCGTTGGTATCATAAAAAAGCGGTTTGACGGCTTCACCGAAATTCGTTGTCGCAATCGCTTCTCTTCCGCCATAAACAAATCCATCGGTAAAGAAGATTTCGCTCATAATTTCAAGTGCGCGGCGAACTTCCGGGCTGTCAAACTTCAGTTCGCCGGTTGTCCACTTCTTATAATTTTCCAGCGAAGTGGTCCGCAGCATGATATTTTCGACCCAATCTGTCGCCGGCCAACCGGTCCCCGCACCGCCTTCGATTCCAAGGCACCACGGAGTTTCACCATCGGCAACCATTTGTTTGGAAAGATCTACCATTTCCTGCCAAGTTTCCGGAGTTTCATAACCGGCTTCTTCCCAAACTTTCGGGCGATAATACACCTGTGATTTGGCGTTGTTACGAGCCCAAATTCCACCCATAATCGTTTCGCCTTTTTCATTGGGAACGGTCGCCAAATCCAGCCAGGCTTGTGAATAATTTTCTTTCAACCAGTCTTCGGATATAAAATCGCGAACGTCAACGATATATCCTTTTTTAGCCAGATTAGCCATTCCGCCGGGTTGAGGAAAATCCGCGATATCGGGGGCGTTTCCGCCTTCAACACGCATTTGGATTGTTGATTCAAAATCTTTATTTCCGATATATTGAATATCAATCCCCGTTTTTTCTTCGAAATCTTTTATGGATGCTTCAAACAATACTTGGTCATTATCAATGAATGGTCCATCCAGAGTCACGATTTTTCCCTTAAATTCGCCATCATAAGCCCGCTCAAGATAGGTTTTATCCTGTGCGGAGACCATTGCGGCAGCTCCGAACAGCATTGTAACTGCCAAAATTAAAGAAAATACTTTTTTCATTTCTCCTCCTGAAAATAAAATGGTTAACACCTTTTTGAGGCGTTATGAAATTATGTCGTCTTTCGAACGACAAGTTCGACCGGAAGTTGAACCAACTGTATCAACCTTTCCGGATCCTTCAAACGGTTGATCAATAAATCTACGGCGACTTTACCGCTATGATCCAAATTTTGACGAATGGTCGTCAGACCTACATAATCCGCAAAGTCAATGTCGTCAAAACCGATAACGGCAACATCCTGAGGGATATTTAATCCGACTTCTTTGGCAGCCCGTAAAATTCCCAAAGCCTGAACGTCTGCAGCGGCAAAGATTGCATCGGGAAATTCTCCCGAACGGAATATTTTCAGAAAATTCAGATAAGTCTGATCCGTATCACACTTTACATCATAAATATATCGGGGGTTTAATTCAAACCCATGACTGTTTAACGTCGATTGATAACCTTCCAGACGTCCGGAAATAGGATAAACGCTATAATCGCTTTTATTCAGTTCGGCGGCAAATCCGAATTTTTTTCTGCCTTTTTCAATCAAATGTTGAGCTGCCAATTTTCCGCCTGTTCGATCATCGATGACAACACAATTCGTTAAAGGCGATGAATATTCGATCATCACCATCTCTATGCCGCACTCTTTAATTCTTTTGATTTGTTCATCGGTAAAAGGGATCGAAAGCGTAATCAAGCCGTTCAGACCGCGTAATTCCAAGGAATCAATGAATCGATCCATCTGAAGTTTGGAAGCAACCGAATAAACCTGCAATTCATAATCCTGCCCGGCAAGCGCGACGGTTATTCCGCGTAGTCGTTCAACAAATGAATTCTCGGTAAAGCGCGGGGCACAAACGCAAATTCGCTCAAAATCATGCGCCGTACGCAATCGTGCTTCAAGCAGCGGGCGATATCCCAGCTCTTGAATAGCCATCATCACTTTTTCTTTGGTACAGGGTTTAACTTTTTCCGGATTATTTAAGACACGGGAAATCGTGGCCGTACTGACCCCTGCAAGTTCTGATACATCATAAATCGTCGGTGTCTTGCCCACGTTTCCCTTTCTGTTACAATGTAACTGCTTACATTGTAACTTATTACATTTTAATTTAATCCATTTATTGGATTAAGTCAAATTTTTTCTTAGAGTAATTTAGTAAATTAATAAGAAAATCATGCCAATTTAGTGATTTTTGTTTTATCATTGGATAAAATCAACACATGATAGAAAAAGAGCTTACCCCAAAGGAATATAAAACTTGAAACCGCAAGAAATTGAAAAGGAAATCGAGAAGTTTTTATTAAATGTCCAAAAACCCGGTCGCTATGTCGGCGGAGAATTTAATTCTATTTACAAAGATTCATCAGCAATACAGACGCGCATTGCGCTTGCCTTTCCCGATATTTACGACTTGGGAGTTCCTAATCTCGGTATCGCAATTTTTTATGATCTCTTAAATAAACTTCCGAATGTCTGGGCTGAGCGTGTTTATCTTCCTTGGGAAGATATGGAAAAAGAGATGCGCGAAAGAAATATCCCCCTGTATACGCTAGAAAGTAAAACGCCTGTAAATCAGATGGATATTTTAGGTATCACAATTCCTTATGAATCGCTTTATACAAACGTCCTGAATCTTTTGGACCTGTCCGGTTTATCCGTTTTCGCCGCCGAACGTTCTGAAGAAGATCCTTTGGTTATCGCCGGCGGACATTCAACCTATAACCCGGAACCGATGTCGGCATTTATCGATGCATTCGTCATCGGAGAAGGAGAAGAAGTATTCCCCGAAATTGTCACAGTATATCAGCTGTGGAAAAAACAGGCATTGCCGAAATCGGAATTGCTTTATTGGCTTTCGAAAGTGGAAGGCGTTTACGTCCCGCTTTTTTATCAAACGACCTATAACGGAGACGGAACGGTTTCGGCAATTAATCCGGTTAACGAAAGCTTTCCGAAACGAATAAAAAAACGTATTCTCCCCATTTTACCGCCCCCGCCGGATTATTTTGTTGTCCCATCCATCGACGTGGTCCAAAACCGCATTGCGATTGAAATCATGCGAGGCTGCAGTCGCGGATGCCGATTTTGCCAAGCGGGTTTTGTGACGCGCCCGGTACGGGAAAGACCGGCCGAACAAATTCTGGAATCCATTGACTCCGCATTGTCTTCCACCGGCTATGAGGAGATCGCACTTCTTTCCCTTTCTTCCTCCGATTACACTCAAATTCAAACGCTCGTTGATGCGCTGCAAAATAGGTACGGCAAAAGAAAGTTAAATATTTCGCTGCCTTCCTTAAGAATTGATACGGTTTCGGTAAATATTTTGGAAAAATTAAAAGGATCCCGTTTCAGCGGATTTACCCTCGCGCCGGAAGCAGCTTCGGAAAAAATGAAAAAAACGATTAATAAACCGATTACAGAAGAACAATTGCTTGAAACCGCTGAAATGATTTATAGCCACGGATGGCAGACAATTAAGTTGTATTTCATGATTGGCTTACCGGGAGAAACAGATGAAGATGTCCTGGCAATCTGTGATTTATGTTTAAAAGTGATTAAAATCGGACGAAAGTATCTCGGTAAACGCTCACAATTGAACATAGGAATCGCGACATTGGTTCCGAAACCCCATACACCTTTCCAATGGTGGAAAGCCGATGAGCCGGAAAATATTGCAAGAAAGCAGGATTTGCTGAAAAAGGGTCTTTCCACTCCCGGCATTAAAATTACCTGGTCGGATCCGGATACAACGATGTTTGAAGCTTGGTGTTCCCGGGGCGATCGACGGATGGGCGCGGTTATTCATCGGGCCTGGCAATTGGGTGCAAAATTTGATGCATGGCAGGATCATTTTAACAAGGAAGCTTGGCTGCAAGCTTTTTCCGAAAACGGATTGGATCCGGATTTTTATGTTCACCGGGAAAGATCAAAAAATGAGGTTTTCCCCTGGGACCATATCGATATCGGTGTGACAAAATATACTCTTCGTAAAGAATTCGAAAACGGTTTAGAAGGTGTCCTGCGACCCGATTGCCGGACCGGTTGTTACGGTTGCGGGATTAATCAAGCGTTTCGTCTGGTTCAACCAAAAGCCGGAGAACAAAAATGGTTCTGTCCGATACTCAATTTTTCCGCCGAAAGGGAATTAACCGAATGATCCGTTGTCGAATCTCGTATCAAAAAACCGGCCCGCTTCGTTATATAAGCCATTTGGATTTGCAAAAAGTATGGATTCGAGTTCTTTTAAGAGCCAAAATTCCATTGATTTATACTCAAGGATTTCATCCGGCTCCGAAAATAGCTACAGCTTGGCCGCTCCCTTTAGGCTGGGAAGGGAAAAATGAGTTAATTGATCTTTGGTTTGATTGGGAAGATGATTTTGATACGGAAGATCAAAAGAAGCGATTTATTGAGACACTTAATTCCCAATCACCCTTAGGATTATCCATTAATTCGGCGGAAGAAGTTCCGGCTTACAGTCCCGCATTAACAAAATTAATTGAAAGCGCGGATTATCGGATTAAAACGGCGGGAAGATTTCTCGCCGAAGATTTGAACAATAAGATTCATCATCTTTTATCCCAAACTTCCGTCGAACGGATTCGCCGTGAGAAGCGGTACAACTTACGGGATTTAATAGAATCCGCTTCTGTCTCGGAAGAAACTGATGAGGGGCCGGTCATTCATGTAAGAATGATTGCAAAAGATTCAGCAATGGGAAGGCCGGATGAATTTGCGGATGCATTGGGACTTGATTCCGAGTATCTTTCTTTCTGCAGAGATCGATTCTATCTATCGATTCCGGAACATTAATCCAAATCGGTGGTAAAATAATTCACGCTCGGCGTCTATAGTGAAATGGATATCACGTTACCCTCCGGAGGTAGAAGTCTGAGTTCGAGTCTCAGTAGACGCGCTCTTTTTTTGGGGGAGTGCTGGAATTGGCAGACAGGCATGACTTAGGATCATGTGCCGAAAGGCATGAGGGTTCAAACCCCTCCTTCCCTACCATCCGGATAAATTGATAATTTTTTCGGACATCTTATAAAGTTTTCTTATAAAATTCCTGATAGGTTCTTATAAATGGAATAGAATTATTCCAACAGTTTTGATTATTCTTCTTAGCAAGGCTATGCGAAATATCTATTTTTAAGGCGAAACAATGGAAAAAAATACTACAGTCAATAAGAAAAGTTCACGCTTTACCCCCGTTGTCACCGTAATTATTATCTTCGGCATCATCAGTTTACTCGGAGATATGGTTTATGAAGCTGCCAGAGGCGCAAACAGCCAATATTTCAATTTATTAAATATCAATGCCGCACAAGTCGGACTGGTTTTCGGGATCGGTGAGTTTCTCGGTTACATGCTGCGTTTGTTCTCGGGAATCATTTCAGATAAAAGCGGAAAATATTGGCTCTTTATTTTTATCGGTTACGGAATGTTAATTGTGATTCCTTTGATGGGCTTTACAAAGAACTGGAATATCCTGGTTGTTTTAATTCTACTGGAGAGAATCGGAAAGTCTCTTCGCAGTCCGGCAAAAGATACCATCGTTTCCGGAGTGGCGGAAAACCAAGTCGGAATCGGGTTTGCATTCGGTTTGCAGGAAGCCTTGGATCAAATAGGCGCATTTCTCGGCCCATTAATTTTTACACTTGTCTTTTATTTGGCCGGAAAAGACGGAATTTCCGTTTATCAACTCGGATATAAAGTGCTGGTAATTCCTTTCATTCTATTAATGTTTTTTGTCACTTTTGCTTACCGGAAAATCGAACGGGAACATTTGGTTCCTTCTTTGGACGCCAAAGAATTCCAAAACGAAAAATTGGGACCGACTTTCTGGGCTTACACAGCTTTCACATTTTTCTGCACTCTGGGTTTCGTAAATTTCAGCACAGTCGGGTTTCATCTGAAAGCTAATAATTTGATGTCGGATGGGAATATCACTCTTCTTTATGCGATAGCGATGATCGTTGATGCCCTTACAGCTCTTATTGTCGGCAGAGCTTACGATTCTCAGAAAAAGAAAACCGGCAGAAAAACGGGCGGATTACTGGTGCTCGCTTTAATTCCATTTATTACTTTTCTTTTGCCATTCCTCACTTTGAGTTATTCAACAACCTTGATCATCGCCGGTATGGTAATCTTTGGGATCGTCATGGGTACACACGAAACAATTATGCGATCTGCGATAGCGGATATCGCTCCTTTCCACAAACGTGGGACCAGTTATGGCGTGTTCAATACCGGCTACGGTTTGGCTCTGTTAGGCGGCTCTTCTTTGATGGGCTGGTTCTACAATTTAGATAAAATCGGCTTGATCATCGGTTTGACCTGTCTTTCCGAATTTATTGCGATTTTGTTTTACGTCAAAATGAATCATTTAGTAAAAGCAAGTGCAAAACAATAAGAAAATATCGGATATTTTATAGAACAAAGCCTTGTTTTTGTAAGCAGGGCTTTGTTCATTAATAGTCAGCGAAAAAAATCGGTTCTGCGTCTCGTTAATTTTGCAATATGATTAAATCAAAAATCCTATGAATGTAAAAGCTTCTTTTTCTTCATCTGTTTTGAATATTATTCGAATGATCCGTTGCCTCGGATCTGCCGAAAAAATGACATCAAGTCAGATCGTTGAAATACAACAAAATCGGTTCTCCCGACAATTAAGACATGTACTCAGATATTCAGAATTCTATCGAAACTTTTATCGAAAAGCCGGAATTGACATTGAAAGACCGGAACTGATTCAACTGAAAGACTTACCGGTGATCGATAAAGACTTGATGATGGATCATTTCGACGAATTCGTCTGCAATAAACAATTAAAAAAATCAAAGCTGGAAGATTTTATCAAAGACCCTAATTCTGTCGATAAAAAATATAAAGATGAATTTAAAGTGATTCATACATCGGGGTCATCGGGAAGAATCGGAATATTCGTGTACGGAGCAAATGATTGGGCGATTGCCGAAGCAGCCGTATATTCAAGGATTTCGAAAAACAAACTCCATTTTATCGGAAAAGCGAAACACGCTTTCATCGGTGTGACCGATGGACATTATGCGGGAATCAGTCTGGCGAAGTCCGGACCCAAATGGTTATTTGATTTTTTACCGGTTGATATGAACCAGCCGCTCCATCCGTCACTGGTTAGGTTGAATGATTTTCAACCCGAATGTCTCAGCGGATATTCTTCCGGAGTTTATCTGCTCGCTCTCGAACAGTTGAAAGGGAATCTGAAAATTCATCCGACTCGAATTTTATGTTCGGCGGATCCCTTGACTTCCGAGATGAGAGAAACGATTCGCAACGCCTTTGGCATAATGCCTTATAACTATTACGCTGCATCGGAATCATTATGCATGGGAATTCAATGTGACCGATTTAACGGTATTCATTTATTCGATGATTTGCATATTTTTGAAATTATTAAAGAGAACGGCGAAGAAGCAAAGCCCGGTGAACCCGGTAATCTGGTTATGACCAATTTATATAACAAAACACAGCCGCTCATCCGGTACAGAATGAATGACAACTTAATTCCGTCAGAAAACAGCTGCGAATGCGGATGGCCGTTCCGATCGGTTGAATCGATTGCCGGCCGTGAAGAAGAATTTTTGTTTTTTACAGATCCGGCCGGTAACCGGCAGTTTATCCATCCAATAGTCTTCGTTGAATTCTTTGCGCCGGGGCTTGAAAAATTTCAAATCATTCAGACTGAACCCAATATGCTGATTCTGAACGCAATTATTAAAGGAAATAAGGAAGAAGCAATTCAAGCTATCGAGAAGCGGATGGACACAATCCTTCACCAAAAAGAATTATATGATTTCGTCCATTATAAAATAAACGTAGTGAATGATATCCCCAATGACCCCCAAACAGGGAAATTCAGGCTGATTATTCCGTATCCTAATTCTTGATTTTGTATCATCTTGTATATCGATCGAATAAACCTAATGTATAATATCGTAGGCGGAAAATCGGATTGAAAAATCGATTTGCTTGACATTCTGAAAATTCAGTCTGATAATTCGGTCGGTTTGTTCAGACAGAGAAGAATTCGGATCGTTTTGGAGCCGATTTTTCCGTCGGGATAAATAATTAATTCATATATAACGAGGAAGCCATCTTGAAAATCGAAAAACAACCCCTTGAAAATCATGAAATCAAATTGGAGGTCGAAATCAGTCCGGAAGAATTCGAACCATTAAAGCATCAGGCAGCAAAAAAAATTGCCAAAGACGCAAAAATTCCGGGCTTCCGCCCCGGGAAAGCGCCTTATGAAATTATTCGACGCAATTACGGTGATACCGCGATAGCTCAGGAAGCCCTCGATACGTTTCTCGAAAATCAATATGAACGTATTTTGAAAGAAGGAGAAATTGAACCGGGGGGAATGGGCAGATTAGATAAAATAGATCAAATTGATCCTCCGAAATTCAGTTTGATCGTCCCTCTTGCACCGACGGTAGAACTGAACGACTATCGTGAGATTCGCGAAGAATATGTGGAAGCCGCTATAACCGATGAAGAAGTTCGGGAAATTTTGGATGAGTTAAAAACGAATTATGCCACGGCGGAACCGGCGGAAGGACCTGCCAAAGAAGGCCAGACGGTCTATGTGTTAATCAAGGCTGATTTGAAAGAAGAAGATCCGGAAACCGGCGAGAAAGAGTTAATCAAAGAACGACCTTATGAATTCATTATCGGCAAAGATTCCGATGAAAAGACAGCTTGGCCATTTGTTAATTTTTCTCAAAATTTTATCGGTGCGCAACCAAACGAGATCGTAACGGTTGAGCATACTTACGGCGAAGAAGCTCCGATTCCGACTTTAAAAAACAAGACGGTTGTTTATACGACAACGGTACAAAGCATTAAAGACCTGGTGATGCCTGCTGAAGATCTTGAGTTGGCGAAAAAATTCGGCGATTACGAGACCTTTGATGATTTTTTGAAAGATATTCGTGAAAGATTATTAAAACAAAAACAACAAAGTCAAGAAAATGAATATATCGAAAAAATTGTCAAACAATTGGTGGAAAAAGCTGATATCCAATACGCACCAAATGCACTTGAAGAAGAAGCACAAGAAATATTCAGTGATTTTAAGCAACGATTGGCACAACAGGGAGTCGACCTTGAAACCTATCTGAAGATGAAAAATACCGATATGGAAAAATTCCTTAATGAAGAAATCAGACCGAGCGCGGAAGAGCAATTAAAGAGACGTTTGGTACTTCAGGAATTTGCGGCAAAAGAAAAAATCAGAATCAACATGGATAATTTCAAGGAAAATGTCGGTAAACTCCAAGAAACTGCCGCAATAGATTATCAAAAGGCAAAAACCAACAAGGAAAAACAGGCGATTGCGAACTATATTACAAATGCTGCCATGAACCAATCTTTCAATGATGCATTGTTTGATCGTCTCATCGCAATCGCAAAGGGCGAAAATCCGGCGATCGAAGAAGAAGAAACAACTCCCGAAAGTGAAAAGGAAACGGCTGTCGATAATCTCGAAACCGTTCAAAATGAGACCGAATCTTCAAATGATCTTCCTGTAGAAATCGGCTCAAACGAGAAGATAGAGATGCCGGAATCTGAAACAGACTCCGAAAATAAATCTTAAAAAGTGATTTTGTTTTCTAATTAACAAGATTCATATAAAAAAGCCGTATAGTTAATTCAGGATTTTTATTAAATGAATTAACTATACGGAGAATAAAATGAGTCAATCAAATAATACCCAAAGGAATCGAAATGATAAAAATCGATCCGGGCAAAATCAACTGAACTATGTCCTCAGTTATTTGATTTTTGCTTTTCTTTGTATGTGGTTATTTCAGCAATTCATCATCAAGCCGATAACGGTTCGTGAAACGGAAATAACCTACAGCGAGTTTAAATCCAAAATTAAAAGCAAGGAAGTTTCCGATGTATTGCTGGGAGAATACAGAATTGTCGGAATGATGAAGAATCCCAACCCAACTTCCGCTGAGGACGAAAAAATTCCATTCACAACAGTTGCCATGCCCAACGGAGATCCGACATTAATTGAATTGTTGGATGAGAACGGAATTAATTACACGATCAGTGAACCCGCAAACCCGCTCGGAAGTATCATTCTCGGTTATTTAATTCCTCTCCTATTCTTTGGCGTTATTTGGTATTTAATTTCACGCCAAGTAGAGAAATCGGGAGGCAGTTTCGGTGGGTTGGGCGGAATTATGAGTATCGGTCAAAGCAAAGCCACCGAAGTCAAACCGGAAGATGTGAATGTGACATTTAAAGATGTCGGAGGTGCGGATGAAGCGATCGAAGAGCTGCAGGATATTATTCAATTTTTGAAAGAGCCTGAACAATTTTCAAAATTAGGCGGAAGAATTCCGAAAGGTGTGCTCTTAGTCGGCCCTCCGGGGACAGGAAAAACGCTTTTGGCAAAAGCAACCGCCGGGGAAGCACATGTTCCGTTCTTTGAAACAAGCGGATCGGAATTTGTCGAAATGTTCGTCGGAGTCGGTGCCGCAAGGGTTCGAAATCTCTTCGATCAGGCACGAAAAGTCGCTCCCGCAATTATCTTTATCGATGAAATCGATGCGATCGGCCAATCTCGAGTCGGCCCCGGAAGATTTGGCTCTAATGATGAACGGGAACAGACGTTGAACCAATTGTTATCCGAAATCGACGGGTTTAAATCCGATAAAGGGAAACCGGTGATTATTATGGCAGCCACAAACCGTCCGGAGATTCTCGATCCGGCTCTCTTACGTGCCGGCCGTTTTGATCGGCAGGTTACGGTTTCCATACCGGATCTAATCGGACGGAAACAAATTTTGCAGATTCACAGCAAAAATATTAAATTGGATCCCAGTTTCGACTTGGATCGTGCAGCTCGAATGACACCCGGCTTTAGCGGGGCAGATTTGGCAAATGTAATGAATGAAGCTGCATTGCTGGCTGCTCGCCGAAATGGGAATTCCGTTAATATGGATGATTTCGAGTTGGCAATCGAAAGAATTGTTGCCGGACTTGAGAAAAAGACCCGCGTGATGAATGAGAAGGAAAGAACTGCCGTCGCATATCATGAAAGCGGGCATGCTCTGATCGGTGAAATTGTCCCCAACGGCGATCCGGTTGCAAAAGTAAGCATTGTTCCCCGAGGAAGAGGGGCACTTGGTTATACCATGCAAATGCCGACGGAAGATCGATATCTTATGACTCAAAGTGAATTGGAAGATAAAATAGCGGTCTTGTTGGGCGGAAGAGCAGCCGAGTCGATTATTTTCAATGAAATCAGCACCGGCGCCGCTGATGATATTAAGAAAGCTACGGAACTTGCGCGACGAATGGTTACAGAATTCGGTATGAGTGAAAAATTGGGCGTGGTAAGATATGCCACCCCGCAATATCAGTTCCTTGAAAGTTATGAAACGGCAGCCGTAGCAAGTCCGGAAACTCTAAAACTGATCGATGAAGAAGTTCAGCGTATTTTGGATGAGCAATTCAAGAGAGTGATTAATCTTCTCAATGAAAACCGAGATGCGTTGGAAAGTTTGACAAAGTTATTGCTCGAAAAAGAGACCATATCGGGTGAAGAAGTCAAAGAAGCAATCGCTAAACAGAGAATAAAGGAACCGGCAATCGTTTAATTCAAATTGATACGGATTGAGTGCTGCACTTGGAAACAAAAGGGTGCAGCACTTTTAAATATTTCTAACAATTTTCTATCAAATCTTATCGGTGTCTCATGTTATTATATATCCATCAAATTAACGATTCGTCGGATGAAAGAAATTGATTCCGATTGGACAGGAGAAAAAAATAAATATGGATAAACCAAGAAACGCTGTAGTGCCAATGGTTGTTGAGGGTGGAGCTTATGGTGAACGTGCTTATGACATTTATTCTCTGTTGTTGAAAGAGAGAATTGTTTTTCTCGGAACACAGATCGACGATCAGATTGCAAATCTGACCATAGCACAGCTCCTTTATTTAAGCAGGGAAGACCCTGATCGTGATATTCAGTTCTATATCAATTCACCCGGTGGATCGGTCTACGCCGGCCTTGCGATTTATGATACGATGCAGATGATCCCAAATCGGATCAATACCGTAGCTTGCGGAGTGACCGCATCTTTTGGAACAGTGCTCTTAACAGCCGGTTCGAAAGGTCATCGTTTTGCGCTGCCGAATTCAACGATCCATATGCATCAGCCATTAGGTGGTGTCGAAGGTCAGGCTTCCGATATCGAAATCCAAGCCAAAGAAATTCTCAGACTGAAAAAAGAATTGAATGAGATTATGGCAAAACATACCGGTCAGACGTATGAAACAATCCTTCACGATACCGATCGAGACCGATATTTTACACCGGAAGAAGCAGTCGCATACGGGTTGATCGATAAAGTTCTCGAACCGACAAAGTAATATTTCTGATCTTCATAAAAAACCTCCGACATATATCGGAGGTTTTTTCAATCTTTATGAAATCATTTCTTAAGAGACAACAGCATTTTACTTATCATCGACTATATTATGGTCCTGATCAATAAGCGGTAAAGAAATTGATGCAGCCGTTTCTTATAAGGGGAAAGATAAGAATTTATTCAGTATTATAATTATTTTAAATCAACTTAGGGGGGTTTGATGGAAGTTTTTGATTTTTCCAAAATAAAATCAATTTTTTTGGATATGGATGGTGTATTATGGAATGGGAAAAATCCGATAGGAAATACTCGTGATATTTTTACCAAATTGGATCAAGCGGATATTTTTCCTGTTTTTATAACTAACAATTCCACACGAACGCCTGAATCTTATCAAGAAAAAATGGCCGGGTTTGGAGTAAAAATCAAACCGGACCAAGTGATTACACCGGCTGTTGCCGCGTCTTATTTATTCAAAAAAAATTATTCGAAAGACGTTCGAATTTATGTCTTCGGTTCACAGGCATTGAAAGATTACCTCAAAAGGGAAGGTTTTACCTTATCGGATGAAAAAGCAGATATTGTCTTAGTCAGTCTGGATCAGGAGATGACTTACCAAAAAGTAGCGACTGCCATGCGTCTGATCAATGAAGGTGCAATATTTTATGCGACGAATCGGGATCATATTTTGGCATCCGAAAACGGCTGGCTTCCGGGCGGTGGCGTAATGGTCAGCGCGGTCGAAACATGTACGCAAAAGAAGCCTATTGTGATCGGGAAACCGCAGCCCTATATGATTGAGATTGCTATGGAAAAATTCGGGTTGGATAAATCGGAAGTAGTCGCGGTGGGTGATCGATATGACACGGATATTATCGGAGGTATCAATGCGGGCTGTCATACTGTAATGGTTCTTTCCGGAGTTGATACAAAGGAATCAGTTTCAAGTTTTCAAAAACAACCCACGCTGATCTGTAAAGATTTGGAAGAATTCGCAGAAATTTTAATAAGACAAAAAAATAATCTTGACCCAATAAACAGAACGGATAAACTATGAAAACTTGTTTCTTTGATTTGAATTATGAGGAACTTCTTTCAATTCTGAAAGAATGGCAGGAACCGGAATATCGGGCAAAACAACTTTGGAACCTTGTTTACCGAAATTTAAATTTTGTTCCTCAAAACTTCAGTAACATTCCTAAGGATCTTCGCGAGAAACTCGATGAAACATTTGAATTTCAACCGATTAAGATAATCCGTAACGTATCTTCTTCTAATCAACAGGCAAATAAATATTTACTCGGACTTACGGACGGAAAGAAAATAGAAGCAGTCTTGATGCGTTACCGCGAACGAACGACCATATGTATTTCTACGCAGGTAGGCTGCGCAATGAATTGTGCTTTTTGTGCAACCGGACAGATGGGCTTTACAAGAAACCTGACTTCGGGAGAAATTGCGGGGCAGGTTTTTTTCTTCGTTAAGGAACTGGAAAAAGAGGACCGAAAATTAACCAATCTTGTGTTAATGGGAATGGGAGAGCCCTTTCATAACTATGCGAATGTTATGAAAGGGATTGATTTGATAAATGACCCGGAAGGGTTTAATTTCGGAGAACGAAGAATTACCATCTCAACCGTGGGGATTATTCCGATGATTGAGAAATTTACGAAAGCAAAAAGGCAGATAAATCTTGCCGTCTCCCTCCACGCACCGACAAATACCATTCGAAATCAAATTATTCCGATCAACAAAAAATATCCGATCGAAGATCTTCTTGCAGCCTGTAAGGCATATACGGATTATACCGGACGAAGAATCACTTTTGAGTATGCGATGATCAGCGGCTTAAATGATTCGATCGAACAAGCAGTCCAACTCAGTAAATTGTTGAGAGGGATGCTTTGCCATGTTAATCTTATTTCATTGAATCCGACTCGGAAATATGATCGAACCGGCTCTTCAAGGGAGAGCATTAATAATTTTTATTCCATTTTAGACAAAGCCGGCATTCCTTGTTCAATCAGACTCAACCGCGGAGTGGATATCGGCGCAGGATGTGGGCAATTACTTGCTCAAGCATGATATAATCTATCCGCTTAATACAGGGAAAGAATTTTTTTGATTGTAGAGGAATAATGGCTGAATTTTTATCAAAATGGATGAAAGGTCTTGATAAAACTCGGAAAGTTACTTTTTCAAGACTGGCATCCGTTTTAGGAACGAATGAAATCGACGAATATCTGTGGGATGATTTGGAAGCCATTCTCATTCAGGCAGACATCGGCGTCGAGACTTCAAACGAAATAATAGAGTCCCTAAAAAAGACGGTTTTAGATCAGGGGTTATATAAATCATCGGACTTGGTTGCTTATCTTAAGAATGAACTGATTCAAAGGCTTCCCGAAAGCCGTGACCCGTTGGATGAATCCGAAAAAATCAAACCTTATGTGATTCTTATGGTCGGGGTCAACGGATCAGGGAAGACAACCACAACCGCTAAACTCGCAAAAAAATATACGGATGCCGGCAAAAAGGTTATGATAGCGGCCGGTGATACCTATCGAGCGGCGGCAATTGAGCAACTCCAAGTTTGGGGCAATCGATTGAATATCCCTGTCATTGCCGGCAAAGAAGGCGGCGATTCTGCTGCGGTGGCTTTTGATGCGGTTCAAGCAGCGATTGCCCGGAACATGGATATTCTGATAATCGATACTGCCGGACGATTGCAATCCCGTTACAATTTGATGGAAGAACTGAAGAAAGTTCACCGTGTAATCGGGAAAGCGCTCCCGGGAGCGCCCCATGCGGTTTGGATCGTATTGGATGCAACAACCGGGCAAAATGCCCTTATCCAAGCGAAAGCTTTTAAAGAAGCGGTTAAAGTTAATGGTGTCATCCTGGCTAAATTGGATAATTCCGCAAAAGGAGGAATGGCATTTGCAATTACTCAAGAATTGGATTTGCCGATTATTTATGCCGGATTAGGTGAAAAAGCGGATGATTTGGAGAGATTTAATCGCGAAGATTTTGTTAACGGAATAATCGGAGATTAATAAGCAAAGATGCAGGAATCTATTATTAAGATGAATTCCATCAAACAGAAACTCAATGAGCTTACCGCTCATTTGGATCTGGAGACCAAAAAAAAACATTTATCGGACTTGCAGAAAGAATCTCAAAAACCGGATCTTTGGGATAATCAAGATAAAGCTCAAAATTTGCTGAAAGAAATAAATGACTTGCAAGATGAAATCTCGGATTGGGAAGGACTGTCCGAAAAGGTGGATGATACGATTGAATTATTGGAAATCGGTGATACATCCATCGGAGAAGAGCTTGAAAACGACATAAACTCGATTGAAAAGGAAATCCAACAAAAAGAAATCCAAGTCTTGCTTTCCGGAAAATATGACAGCGGTAATGCCATTCTCGCGATTCATGCCGGTGCCGGCGGTACCGAAGCACATGATTGGGCTGCGATGTTGCAACGGATGTACTTGCGCTGGGCAGAAACGCACCATTATGCAGCGGATATTGTTGATTTTACCCCCGGCGAAGAAGCCGGTACAAAAACGATCACGATGACAATCACCGGTAAGTATGCTTACGGATATCTAAAATCGGAAAAAGGCACCCATCGATTGGTTAGGCTCTCACCTTTTGACGCAGCTCACCGACGGCATACTTCTTTTGCCATGGTGGAAGTATTGCCCGAAGCACCGGATACCGAAGAAATAAACATCCCACCGGAAGATATTCGCATTGACGTATTTAAGTCTTCCGGGGCGGGCGGTCAGAACGTTCAAAAGAACTCAACTGCCGTTCGATTATTGCATATCCCGACCGGAATTATCGTGACCTGTCAGAATGAACGTTCACAAACCCAAAATCGCGAAAATGCGATGAAAGTGTTGAAATCCAGACTGTTGGAAATAAAACATCAGGAACATGAAAAAGAACTCGGTGAATTACGAGGTGATTACGTCAAGGCGGAATGGGGAAGTCAAATTCGGTCTTATGTTCTCCACCCCTACCAAATGGTAAAAGATCATCGGACCGATTATGAAGTCGGAAATGCCCAGGCTGTCTTAGACGGAGATTTGGATGGCTTCATGGAAGCTTATCTCAACTATAAGAAATAATGTGAGTTATTACTAAAACATCTCACATATCTAAAGCGTCAAAATACATTTAAAGGATCAATCCTATGAAGAAGACGTTTTCCGAATTCTATGAATTTATTGCCAAAGGCAATGTAATCGGTCTGGCTATCGGCGTGATCATGGGCACAGCGTTCAGCGCCATCGTTAATTCATTAATTAATGATGTTCTGATGCCCTTTATCGGTTTGCTGACTTCCGGGGTCGATTTTAAAAGCTGGTTCATACCGCTGAATGGACAATCGTATGCTTCGCTTAAGGAGGCGCAGGAAGCAGCTGCTCCTGTGATCACAATCGGAAATTTCATCGCGGCGGTTATTAATTTTCTGATTATTGCTGTCATTCTTTTCTTTATCATGAAAGCAATGGCTAAAGCGATGCATACCGAGAAAAAGGAAGAGCCCGCCCCTGTTATCACGGAACCTTCGGAAGAAATCAAACTGCTCACCCAAATCAGAGACGCACTGGTAAAGAATAACGGATAAATCTTTTTGCTTTCCCCTTTCGTCTTCCGGATTTTTTCAATTATTCCCTCAGTTAATCCGATCCCTGACCGTTGATTACGATAATCAATCTCACAGAAAAACAGGATGAAAATCATAAACGATAAAATCAGATTTTAAAGGTATACTCTTTATAAAGAAGTAAATATTTTGATATAAAGTATTCATCTAAATCAAATAATTTCTTCTGTGTTTTTCGGGATTATCAGTTCAAACAACATTTAACATTCTACCAGGAGGAAAAACAATGAAACGTAGTCTAATCTTTACTTTTGCTCTGCTCATATTGGCAATTGCCGCACCGGTTTTCGCCCAGAGTGGTGAATTAAATGTCCTTTGCACACCGCAAGAGTTATGGTGCCAAGGGATGGAGGAAGCCTTCGAAGCAAAATATCCGGAGATCGATGTTCAGTGGATCCGCTTATCATCCGGTGAAGGTTTAGCCAGAGTTCAGTCTGAAGCCGGTAATCCTACCTTCGATATTTGGTGGGGTGGCCCAATGGATACTTTTATTGCAGCCAAACCTCTGGGGTTGCTTGAGCAATATGAATCTCCCAATTTGAAAAACATTATTCCCGAATATTATGATCTTTTTGTTGACAAAGACCATTATTACACCGGGATCTATATGGGTTCACTCGGTTTCATTACCAATACGGATTGGCTTGCCGAGAATCCGGGTGTGGAAGCACCAACTTCTTTTGAAGATTTGCTGAAACCGGAATTTAAAGGTCAGATTGTTATTTCGCATCCTTCCACTGCGGGAACCGCATATACCTTCCTTTCAACGGTTTTGCAGGTGATGGGCGAAGAAAAAGGTTGGGAATATCTTAAGAAATTTAATGAACAGGTAGCGATTTATACAAAGTCAGGTTCCGGAGCCGGAAAATATGTTGCGAATGGCGAATTTGCTGTTGCTATTATGTTCTCACATGACGGTGTTAAAGAAATTGAAGACAACGGCGCTCATCTCGTGATTACTTTCCCGAAAGAAGGAACGGGATATGAAGTGGGTGCGGAAGCCATTCTTAAAGGTGCGAAGAACCTTGAGAATGCGAAACTTTGGTATGATTGGGCACTGACTCCCGAAGCGCAGTCTTTGGGGCCAAAATTCCAATCCTATCAAGCACCGACTGTTACCGGTGTCGAACTTTCCCATCCGGAATTACTGCAGGTAAAACTGATCGATTATGATTTTCAATGGTCTGGCGCACATAAGCAGGAATTTCAAGACAAATTTGCCAATGAAATTCAAAATGCCGATATGGATGAAAGCGGCGTATTAATTAAGCAACCATAGTTCCTTGATTAAGATTTTTGTCATAAAAATGGGCGGAAGAAAACCGCCCATTTTTGTAACATTTTTTTATTCTTTAATATTTATAAATTTCTCAATCGGAGTTGAGTATGACCGTAAATTCTGATAGTATTCCCCCAAAAACCAGATTTCAAGGGATCAAGCGTAGGATTCATGAATTCGGATTAATTGCCCAAGATCCGATATTGATGATTGCTCTGATTTTTTCGATCATCATTTTGACTATATTTATTTTCTTTCCTATTTTTAGGACGATTATAAGAGGATTTGTTTCCGATACCGGCGAAGCAGATTTTACTCATTTTGCCAGATATTTAGACGGAACTTTTTTACAGGGAATAAATACTTTCTTTAAAAATGCGGGCCTGATTTTGCAGGAAACGGCAACTTACGGACGAACATATCGCTTGGTTCTTTCCAATACGATTAAGATGGGCATCTTCTCAGCCACTTTCGGAACATTTCTCGGATTCATTTTTGCTTATGCCACCGTGAGATGCAATATCCCGGGGAAAAAATTTGTTCATCTATTGGCATTGGTGCCGACGGTTTCTCCTCCTTTTGCGGTTGCAATTGCCATGATCCAAATGTTTGGTAGAAACGGCTTGATTACAAAGACTTTATTGGGAATCAAATTCACTCCGGGCATGAATGATATTTATGGAATGGACGGTCTTGTTATTGTACAGACACTGACATTTTTCCCGATAGCCTATTTAATGTTGGAATCGATGATGGAAAGATTAGACGCTTCGATGGAAGAAGCCGCTGAAACATTAGGGGCCAGCCGTTTCTATCTTTTCAGAACAATAACTCTCCCGCTTTTGATTCCGGGAATAGCATCCAGCTTTTTATTGCTTTTTGTTGAATCCCTTGCGGATCTCGGCAACCCTCAATTTATTTCGGGAAATGTCACGGTTTTGTCTTCGCAAATCTATATGTCGGTTATCGGGGAATTTAATTATCAAAAAGCTTCCGCTCTCTCTTTTGTACTGTTGCTTCCCACCTTAATTGTTTATATCGTTCAAAGATATTACATAACCCGTCGTTCTTATGTTTCGGTAACCGGAAAGCCCACCGTTGGCAGGGTCTATGAAAAAAATAAGACGATTCGCATTATCTTCGCAACCATGGTTTACCTTGTTTGTATTCTTATCTTACTTGTTTATATCACCGTAATTGCAAGTTCATTTGTAAAAGGTTGGGGAATCGATTTTACTCCGACACTTTCAAATTGGACAAAAATGTTTGGACGTGGCTTGGAAGCCATTTTCGATACCACCTTTCTCAGCCTGTACGCGACACCCTTTGCAGCTTTATTGGGAATGATTATCGCTTTCTTGATTGTTCGGAAAAAATTTGCCGGCAAAGAAATTTTGGATTTCGGCTCGAATCTCGGCGGTGCCGTCCCCGGCACAATTGTCGGTATGGGATTTATTTTGGCTTTTAACTTTAATAATCCGGGGTTAGCAGTTTTCTTGATCATCGTTTGTTCATGGTTTTATATCACTTGTGTATCGAAAGCCAACTTTCAACGGGTAAAAATTCTCATTCCGGGGATTATTTTGGGATTAATCATGAGCTGTTTGGATGATGGCGGATTTTTATGGGGAAAAAATGGGTGGCTTACCGGACCGGTTTCCGCCGAATCACAAGCTCCCGCCGCATTTGGTATCGGATTAAACGGAATTTATTATTTGATAGGTGCCATCTTCATTTTGATCGGATTCTACTTTCTGCTTCAGAAAAATTATCGTAAATTAGGAAAATATTCCTTTTTTATCGGTATTTATATTATCCTAAATAAAGTGATCTTGATCATTTCAAAACCTATCCGAATATACGGAAAGACACAAAGTGTCCGCTGGTGGAAAGCAGTTTGTACGCAGTTTGCGGATTACATTGAAGTTCCTTTTTCTCTTCCGACTTTCTTCCTCGGCGTCTGTTTGTTTTTCATTACTGCAATCATGATCTATGAATACCATGGAAAATTTGAAACTTTTTTCAAAACCCTTTTCATGATTCTATCAATTGCCATTTTATTCACCGGTGATCAAATGAAAATGAATGGTACTGCGTATATTATATTATTTGCCTTTCTAATTCGATCTCTCCCCGCATCGGTCCGTTCCGGTGTTGCGGCACTGCAACAAATTGACGGATCCATCGAAGAAGCATCCAATATTCTCGGCGGAGACAGTCAATACACTTTTCGGAAAGCGACTTTGCCGCTTATCTTGCCCGCCTTTATGACAGGTTTGATCTTCTCATTCACCCGACACATGACAAGCCTCTCGGCAATTATTTTCCTTGTAAGCGCAAAATGGCAGATTGTTACGGCATCCATTATGAGCGGATGGGAGCAGGATGGAATCAGCTATGCGGCAACCTATTCATCCGTTATAATTTTTATCGTTTTGATATTTATCGGATTGATGGGCGTTGTAACCCGAAAAGTTTTGAAAATAGATACCAACATTGATCTGAACGCAGGCTTCTGAATAGGGAGAGAAGATTATGTACTTAGTAATTGATAACGTAGTTAAAGTATTTCCTGCAAGGGGTGGTGCGAAAGAAGTCAGGGCACTTGACGGGATTACAATCGAGATTAATAAAGGAGAACTGGTCACATTATTGGGGCCTTCCGGTTGCGGTAAGACGACCACGCTCCGTATGGTCGCGGGTTTTGAATTTCCGACTTCCGGAAATATTATTCTCGACGGGAAAATTATTAATGATGTCCCAACCCATAAGCGAGATATGTCAATGGTCTTCCAAAGTTACGCAATATTTCCTCATCTGAATGTTTATGAGAATATTGCTTACGGATTGAATGTTCAAAAAATGAGCAAAGAGGAACAGAAAAAAAGAATCGATGCGGTTCTCGAAATGGTTCACTTGGAAGGATATGAAACCCGTGCACCGAATCAGCTATCCGGAGGACAACAACAAAGAGTGGCATTAGCGCGGGCGTTAGTTATGGAGCCTAAAGTCCTTCTCATGGATGAACCTTTGTCCAACTTGGATACAAAACTTCGTGAGAAAATGCGTTTTGAAATTCGACAGTTACAACGGCAACTTGGTTTCACTTGTCTTTATGTTACTCATGACCAATTGGAAGCAATGGTGCTTTCGGATAAAGTTGTCGTGATGAACAACGGCCGAATTGAGCAGATCGGCAAACCGCGTGATATCTATCGCTATCCCAAGACAAAATTCGTTGCCGATTTCATCGGTCGGGCAAACTTCTTGGAAGGAAAAATCATTGAAAAAAGAAATGATGAATTGATTATTATGGTTGAAGGAAACCCGCTGACGATTAACGATATTCATTATAATGAATTTACGATCGGGGAAGAAGTGGAAATAATCGTTCGTCCGGAAATGATTCAAGTTCGCACAGAGGAAGGAAAGTATTCGGCAACTATTAAACAAGCCGCATATTTGGGGGAATCAATTGAATATATCCTTGATTTTAATGGAAACGAATTAACCGCTCATGAGACCGACCCCTCACGACTTGAAATAATACCGGAAGGTTCTTCGGTAAAAATTTCTTTCATGGAAGATTGTTTACATATCCTAAAAAAATAAAGGTATTTTTTTGAATTTTCAAGACGGATTAAGGCACTAAGAATGCATAACCCGTCTTTGTTCTTTAATTTGCTCTTTTTCGATCCTATTCAATAATCCGTTTTTTTACGATCGTTTTCTCTAAAATGGTTATGAATCCTAATTTCGAATATAATGGGTACATTGAAAAAAATGGAACGGATATTATGAATCGAAAACTGATCGTCATTCTTTTTGTCTTGTTACTTCCGGCTTGTACAAATATGCCACAGGACATGAAAGAATCTATTTACACCGAAGCTGCCCAAACTTTGATCATTCAATTGACTGAAACGGCAGCTGCCGTTACACCTAGTGAAACAGCTACGGTCATTCCATCATCGACTCCGACCGAAGAACCGACTGTGACGACGGCACCGATTGTCATTCCGACAATCGCTTCGAATGTTACCGTTGCTCCGACAACCTCCACAGCGGATAATCCTTATAAAGCCGAATTCGTTTGGGTCGATCCTTATCCCAACCAATTCATCCCGGGGCAGAAATTTACATTGACATGGCAATTAAAAAACGTTGGGACGGCGACTTGGTCAGGAAAATATCATTTTTATCACAATAAAGGAATTCAGCTTGCGGATCAATCATCCTATTCTATTGATACGGTGGTCGCTCCGGGTGAAATCCTGACCATTTCCATGCCTGCGACCGCACCAAGCACTTTCGGAACATATCAAACGGAATGGGCTTTTGCGAATCCCGAAGGGGTTCAGTTTTATTACGTTTATTACACCGCTATCGTCGGAGAACAAACCTTTGTTACTGATCAACCGGGCGCACCGACAAGTACTCCGAACTCACTTTACTGGATGTGTTCCGACCCGGATCGAAGTAATATTCAGGGAAACGGTTGCGAAGAATATTGTCACCTGAACGGCAGAAGTATGGATCAAGATGGGGTTAAGTGTTATTCATTTGGAAATTTGATAACAGATTTTTATTAGGAACAAACATTGAGAACCATATACGATATTAAGAGACACTCATTTTTATAAAAAGTCTCCGGGAGATTGGAAGCAATATGTTAAAAAGAAAGAGCTTGTTGATCACCGTTTTGTGTACGATGCTCGCTTTTACAGCTTGCTCAAACACACCGAATAAAGTAGTTCAGCTCAATACGGAAGCGGCAGCCACCGCAGCTGAAATCATTACCCAGACCGCAGCCGCAATTACTCCGACCGATACAGCCGTCCCGCCTACCGAAACACCGAATTATACCGCAACGCCGATCATTCTTCCGACTATCCTGCGTTATGCGGAGACTGTGGCAATTGCAACAGTTGTTTCCGGCCAACCGGCTACGGGTCTGTACAATGGAGGAGAACTAATCGGTTTTTCACCGGCAAGTAATATACAGGTTACGCCGAAACAGGCATTTTATTTATCCGTTCAGATTAAGAACACCGGAACAACTTATTGGAATACGTCCTACAAAATCATCCATTCGGGAGGTACTCAGATGTCGTATGCGACTTCTTATCCGCTGACCGGAGATGTCGCTTCCGGTGGAACTTACACCGCATCGATATACATGACTGCTCCCGAAAATTATGGAACTTACACACAGACCTGGACACTGGTAGATGCATATAATGCTACTGTTTTGACTTTTTCCTATAATGTAATTGTCGGAACGACATCCGTCATAACATCTGTTCCTACCTTAACTCCGACAATCACATTGACAAGCCAGGCTACCGCCTATTCATCCCAACTTGATTATATGTGTTCGGATGCCGCTCGAAGCATCGAACAAGGTCAGGGTTGCGAAGATTATTGTAAAATTGCCAATCCATACAAAAGCCCTTGCTATTATCGTGGAACGATCAATCCGACCGCTACAAATGTTCCTTCAGCGACATTGCAGCCGACCAAGACCTATACGACCGCCCCGACTGCAGCTCCCACATCTACTCCGATTCCAACCTCTACAACCGTTCCACCGACGGATACTGCTGTTCCGACTGAAGAAACGCCATCACAACAAGATGGTTCGGCAGACCAAAATACTTAATAGTTAATATTGAACGTTTTTTGGCTGAATATTAACAAAGGTAAGAATCGGAATTTTGGGATAACAGGAATGAAATTATCAAAAATACCGCTTTTCGGAAACCGGAGAGGGCTTCCCTCTCCACTCCCTCCCCTTATGGCTTGCCAAAAATCATGTTCTCCTCTTGTCAAAACTTTTTCACATGTCGATGGGAATCAACCACCCGATCATGAGTGGTAAACATCGCCCGGCTATTGACAGGCACGACTTCCCGTTTCATTCCACCGTAGGGGACGGCGTCCTTGCGAATCACGCCGAGTTGACGAGGTGCCGACGTCCCGTTTCATTCTTGCCGACGTCCCGTTTCATTCTATAGTAGGGGACGGCGCCCTTGCGAAGCACGCCGGGTTGACGAGGTGCTGACGTCCCGAATCTTGCATAAAACGGTGTCCCGCTATACATGCCATTTCTGTCAGGCGCAACGTCCCCAATACTGTGGGTGTTTCAATTCGAAATGATTATCCAAAAAGCATGATTAACTGCATTCCTTGCCTCAATATGTGAAAATTTATTTCCGAAAATAAAGATGGGGTGCGCTGAATTGTTAAGGATTTTAAAAATGAAATCATGACGCCTCGTGAACTTGGCTCGAGACGTCAAGGATGCCGTCCCCTACATAGAGACAATTCGAAATTGTTAAAAACTACTCATATTCATTTATGATAATCATCCACCCCATCATGACTGGTAAACATAACCCGTTTATGAGGGGGAAAACTTCGACCGGCTATTGATACAATGGAAATCGGCCGCTTGTGAAAGGAACAGGAGAGGGAAGCCCTCTCCACCCTCTCTCTTTGTGACTTGCTAATAATCATATTCTTCACTTGTCAAAAACAATTTTCACATACCAGTTTGGAAATCGACCGCTTGTGAAAGGAACTGGAGAGGGAAGCCCTCTCCGCCCCACTCTTTGTGACTTGCCAATAATCACATCCTTCCCTTGTCAAAAATAATTTTCACATACCAATGGAAATCGGCCGCTTGTGGAAGGAACTGGAGAGGGAAGCCCTCTCCACCCCACTCTTTGTGACTTGCCAATAATCACATCCTTCCCTTGTCAAAATGATTATTATATACAAATGGAAATCGGCCGCTTGTGGAAGGAACTGGAGAGGGAAGCCCTCTCCGCCCTCTCTCTTTGTGACTTGCCACAAACCAAACAGTATATAATATAAAAAATTATATCGGGAAAGGTTTTATATCAAATGAAAAAAAATTTAGACATCCTAATGGTCGGTCATTTCGCAAAAGATAAAATCGTCATCGACGGAAATGAATTCGAAAGCCCCGGCGGAGCCGTCTACTACGGCAGCGTCGTCTTACGCAGACTCGGTTTAGAAGTCGGTGTCGCAACACGAGGGAACCCGGATGATTTCCACTATCTGAAAGAACTGACCGATCTCGGAATCGAAGTTGACGCGAAACCAGCACCGCAATCCTCGGGATGCATCAACATCTATCAATCCGCCGACATGGAACGAAGGATTTGCAAACTGAACGGATTCGCAGGTGAAATTCCTTACGAAGATATTCCGGATGTAAATGCAAAAATCATTATGGTTACACCGATTATCGCCGGAGAAATTACGCTCCCTACCTTAATCAAACTTTCCGAAAAAGCACCTATCGCATTAGATGTTCAGGGCTTTGTCAGAGTTCCCGAAGGGAATGATCTCAACTTCAGACCTTGGAAAGATATGGAAGAAGGACTGAAACATGTCACATTTTTGAAAGTCGATAAAGCGGAAGCCGAGCATATTACCGGAACCGATGATCTTGAAAAAGCCGCTGTTATCTTAGCCGGATATGGTCCGAAAGAAATTGTTCTGACCCAATCAAAAGAAGTCCTGGTATATGCGGACGGAAAATTTTATCGTGCACCTTTTACTCCGAAATCTCTCGCCGGCAGAACAGGCAGGGGCGATACCTGTATTACTTCTTATGTCGGTTCAAGGCTAAAGTATGATCCCGAACGATCCTGTAAAATTGCCGGAATTATCACAACCATGAAACAGGAAAAACACGGTCCTTGGACCGGCGAGATTGATCCTCAACGATTCGATCCTTCAATCGTTTTCGGTGATTAATAGTTTTTTGTTTTTAGATTATTATTAATGTATAAATAAGGAGGGGAAAATGGCAGAAAAGAAAGTTTCTAGAAAAAAAGTAAATATGAATGCGGCTTCTTCAAACGAAGAAGAGAATCTTGAAAGCGGTACTAAAGAACAATCGCTAAATACCGCCGAAACAAACAATTCCCTTCCTCAAGCCGAAGAAAATGAAATAAAAGGCGCTTCGGAAAGTCAAAGCAATATTATCGAATCACCGGCCAATATTCATCAAGATTTTTTCGAAGAAAACAAAAAAGTTGAAGAAAAGAAAATGGAAGAAAACGAGGCAGCCGCAGGTTCAGTCAATCCTGTTCCCGAATTTGAAAAACTCCCTGATCCTTTCATTCAAGAACCGGAGATTTCAGACAAGAAGATTCCCGCCGAAAACGAAGGAATCGAAAAGGATGCATCCGAAGAAGGAAAAATGGTTGAAATTCCTGAAACTTCTCCTTCCGGTGAACTGCCGAAAGATGTGTTTGAGGAAGGAACCGGTGAGGAGAAGAAGAATAATAATAATATCTGGTTATGGATTGTCATTGCTATCATTGTTATTATTTTCTTATGTTTTTGCGGTTTTATCGGCTCCATCGTCTTTCTGTTTTGGGGCTAACCGGCGTTTATCGAATACTATTGTTCCATATCGATTGAGACAGGATCTTTTATAGAACAAAAAGATCCTGTTTGTTTGCTATAATTATGCTCCTATGAAAGAAAACAATCCGATCGTCTATTCTACCGAAAAAGGACGCATCTGTCCTGAATGCGATTTTCCGGAAAAAGAATGCCACTGCCGGACAAAAAAGATCTCGAAAATTATTTCCGATGATGGCACGATTAGAATTCGGAAAGAAAAGAAGGGAAGAAACGGAAAAGAAGTCACCATAATTCAAGGGATCTCTCTTTCCGAACAAGCCGTTCAATCGATTGTTTCCGATATCAAAAAGAAATTGGGAACCGGAGGAACGGTTAAAGACGACATCATTGAAATCCAAGGGGATCGGGTGAAGTTTATAGCGGAATATTTCATTAAGCTCGGGTATAAAGTCCAAATAAATGGGGGGTAAGATGGCGGTTGAACAAAACAAAATCATCTATTCGATGATCGGGGTTTCAAAATATTATGATAAAAAGGTTATTCTCAAAGATATTTACCTCTCCTATTTTTACGGTGCAAAGATAGGTGTCCTCGGATTAAACGGTGCCGGAAAAAGTTCGTTATTAAAAATTCTTGCCGGAGTTGATAAAGATTTCATCGGTGAAACCGTTGTAGCACCCGGTTATACCATCGGTTATCTTGAACAGGAACCGTTGGTTGACAGTAAAAAAACAGTTCGTGAAGTTGTTGAAGAAGGTGCTCAAGAAGCTATCAACCTATTAAAAGAATTCGAAGAGATCAGTAACAAATTTTCCGAGCCCATGAGTCCCGATGAAATGGATCGATTAATAGAAAAACAAGGCAAAATTCAAGAGAAAATTGATGCACTGGATGCTTGGGATATCGATTCCCGCTTGGAAATGGCAATGGATGCCTTGCGTTGTCCGCCCGGGGATTCTCCGGTCGACATTTTATCCGGAGGGGAAAAAAGAAGGGTCGCCTTATGTCGTTTATTGCTCCAAAAACCCGATATCCTTCTTCTGGATGAACCCACCAACCACCTCGATGCCGAAGCTGTGGCTTGGTTAGAAAGGCACTTACAACAATACAAAGGAACGGTTATCGCCGTCACGCACGATCGTTATTTTTTGGATCATGTCGCCGGCTGGATTCTTGAGTTAGACCGCGGGCAGGGAATTCCTTATCAGGGAAATTATTCATCTTGGCTGGAACAGAAAAAAATTCGTTTGGAACAGGAAGAAAAAGGAGAAAGTCAAAGGCAAAGAACGCTTGCTCGGGAACTGGAATGGATCCATATGTCTCCCAAAGGACAGCACGCCAAATCCAAAGCGAGAATTTCTTCCTATGAAAAACTTTTAACCCAGGATTTTACAAAAGCCAATGAGGAATTACAGCTGTATATTCCTCCGGGTCCGCGTTTGGGGAATTTGGTGGTTGAAATGAAAGATGTCCAAAAAGTCTTCGGAAACCGAATTATTATGGATCACGTGACCTTTACGCTCCCACCTGGCGGAGTCATCGGAATTATCGGACCGAACGGTGCCGGTAAAACCACTTTATTTCGCATGATCGTCGGAGAAGAAAAACCGGATTCCGGTACCATTCGAATCGGTGAGACTGTTAAATTGGGATATATGAATCAGAGTCGGGACTCTTTGGATCCTGAAAAGACAATATGGGAAGTTATTTCGGAAGGGCAGGATGAAATAAAGTTCGGCGATCGAAAAATGAATTCCAGAGCTTATGTCGCCCGTTTTAATTTTTCCGGAGCCGATCAACAAAAAAAAGTCGGAATCCTGTCCGGAGGGGAAAGAAATCGCGTTCAACTTGCATTAACTTTAAAAAGCGAGGCAAATGTTCTTCTCTTGGACGAGCCGACAAATGACCTGGATGTCAATACGATTCGTGCACTTGAAGAAGGGCTTGAAAATTTCGGAGGTTGTGCTCTTGTCATCTCTCATGATCGTTGGTTTCTCGATCGCATCGCAACTCATATTCTCGCTTTCGAAGATGATTCTTCTGTCATCTTTTTTGACGGTAACTATACACAATATGAAGCGGATCGACGAAATCGTCTCGGCATTGAAGCCGATACGCCTCACCGGATCAAATATCGATCTTTGACCCGAATATAAGAAAAAATCAGCAACCGTTATTGATATCATGCTGATCGATCAGAAGGAAAATAACTCTTTCCGCTGTTGTTGATGTCGATTCAATTCATTTACTGACAATATGAATTATTTCATTTAAATCAATTACATTTCTCGTAATTCGATTCATTATTTCCATGTTATGATAAAAGAAGGTTTTGTAAACGTTTACAATGCCAACTGACAGATAACAGATAGATAAACTTTTTATTTTCACTATCCCTAAGGAGTTTGTTCCTATGAATAGAATTCGAGTCGGAATTATTGGAGCAGGCCGGATCGGACGAGTCCATGCTCAATCAATTGCATTTGGAATCCCCGAGGCAGAAATCGTCGCGATTTCAGATCCCTTTATTGAAAATGCGGAAAGAGCCGCAAGAGATTTCGCTATTCCCGCCATATATGCGGATTATCATGCCATTTTGAATGATCCTACTATTCAAGCGGTTTTAATTTGTTCTCCGACCAATACCCATGCGGATATTGCGATGGAAGCAGCCCGAGCCGGTAAACACATTTTTTGTGAAAAACCAGTAGATCAAACTGTTTCAAAAATACTTGAAACAAAAAAATTAGTCGAAGAGAACGCCGTAAAAATGCAAATCGGCTTTAATCGCCGCTTCGATCATAATTTCAGAAAGATTAAAAAACTCAGAGATGACGGAACCTTGGGAGAAATTCAAATTATCCGAATAACTTCCAGAGATCCCGAACCGCCTTCACCGGAATATGCCAAAACTTCCGGCGGAATGTTCTTGGATATGACCATTCATGATTTTGATATGGCATGTTACCAAGCAAATTCTGAAGTTGATGAGGTTTATGCAATGGGTGCTGTTACGGTAGATCCTGAAATCGGAAAAGCGGGCGATATCGATACGGCAATCGTGACACTCAAGTTTAAAAACGGCGCCATGGCTGTTATTGACAATTGCAGAAAAGCTGTTTATGGTTATGATCAACGGGTCGAAGTTTTCGGAACAAACGGAGCCGCGGCATCCGAAAACGATCGGGAAACAATGGTTAAAATTAGTTCAAAAGATGCGGTTTGCGAAGATAAGCCCTTATTCTTCTTTTTGGAAAGATATATGCAATCTTTCAGAGATGAAATAAAATCTTTTATCAATGCGATTTTGAACGATCGACCCGTTGAAGTTAATATTGATGACGGATTACGTCCGATCCTGATCGCAATTGCCGCAAATAAATCGATGAAAGAAAATCGACCTGTAAAAATATCGGAGGTTATGGAAGGATAATATTATGAGTAAAAAGATTATCAAAGGAAAACCATTCGATTTCGGCTATAATCCGATTACAGAAATCGGTGGCGATCCGGATATGTTAATGGATTTTGGCATTTTAAGGCTAAAATCCGGACAGATTTATGAAGACAACTCTGCTTTGGAAAGAGCTTATTTGTTGGTTTACGGAGAAATAACACTCGAATATAATAAATCATCCATAAAAATTAATCGACCGAATTGTTTTGATTATGCTCCTTGGGTATTGCACTTGCCGGCTGATGTTCCGGTAAGGATAACGGGAATGGCGGAAGATTCGGAAATCACTGTCAATAAAACCGTTAATTCGCGAATTTTTGATCCAAAGCTATACGAACCTAAGGATTCTCCGGATGAATTCAGAGGAGCCGGAACGATGCAGGAAACATCCACGCGCATTGTTCGAACTACATTTGACTACAACAACGCCCCCTATGCGAATTTGGTAATCGGAGAAGTGATCGGTTTCCCCGGCAAATGGAGTTCCTATCCGCCTCATTTTCATCCGCAGCCGGAAATTTATTATTACAAAACCTATCCGACCGGCGGCCATGCATTCGCCGAAGTCGGTGATGATGTTTTCAAAATAAGCGGAAATGATACAGTCCTGATTCAAAACGGAATGACTCATCCGCATGTTACTTACCCCGGATATGCCCTTTGGTATTTATGGGCGATACGTCATTTGGACGGAAATCCGTATATTACACCAACCTTTGTACCGGAACATGAATGGGTTGCCAAACCGGATGCAAAATTTTGGTCTTACGGCAATAAAAAGGAGATGAAATGATCAAGAGAATCCGACTGACAATGGCTCAGGCGCTTATTAAATTTCTGGATAATCAATATGTCGAATTTGACGGTGAGGAAGACCGGTTCGTTGAAGGAATGATCGGAGTCTTTGGTCACGGTTGCGTCACCGGCGTCGGGCAGGCATTGGAACAAGGCGGACACAGTCTGCGATTTTATCAGGGGCATAACGAACAGGGTATGGCACATGTTGCAATCGGATATGCCAAACAGAAAAACAGACGGAAAATCCTTCCCTGCCTGTCGTCCATCGGCCCCGGCGCTTTGAATATGGTTACCGCATGCGGTACCGCGACAGCAAATCGAATCCCTTTACTCGTTTTACCGGGAGATACTTTCGCTTGCCGGCAGCCGGATCCGGTTCTGCAACAAGTCGAATTTCCGGATAGTTATAGTACGACAGTGAACGATTCTTTCCGAGCGGTTTGTCGCTATTGGGATCGAATCAGTCGACCCGAACAATTAATGACGGCTATGATCCATGCGATGAGAGTTCTCACAGACCCCGCGGATACCGGTGCTGTTTGCGTGGCTTTGCCGCAAGATGTCGAAGCCGAAGCTTACGATTATCCGGAGTATTTTTTCCGTAAACGAGTTTGGCATATGGATCGCCGTCCCATAACAGATCGACAATTGGAACAGGCAATTGACTTGATTTCAAACAGCAAAAAGCCTCTGCTAATTTGCGGTGGAGGTGTGCGCTATAGTGAAGCGTGGAAGGATTTACAAAAATTTGCCGAAGAATTTAATATCCCTATCGGTGAAACTCAGGCAGGAAAAGGTTTGATTGCTTGGGACCACCCTCTGAATCTGGGCGGGATCGGAGTTACAGGCACCAAAGCCGCTAATTTAATTGCGAGAGACGCCGACTTGATTATCGGTGTCGGAACACGTTTCACCGACTTTACGACCAATTCAAAATGGGGATTCAGAAATCCCGAATGCAAGATTCTGGCGATTAATGTGTGCTCTTTTGATGCCGTCAAGATGGACGCGGAAGGGATATTGGCGGATGCCCGTGAAGCTCTCTCGGCGATTCGAAAAGAGTTAAAGAATCTCAATTACCAAAGTAAATATACGGACGAAATTATCGAAGCCAAGAAAGAATGGGATGATATCGTCAATGAATATTACAACCTTCCGGAAGAAAAAAACGGTATTCCGCAAACCAGAGCATTGGGAGAAATCAATCGCTTCATGCGCTCAAAAGATATCGCTGTAGGATCTGCCGGAAGTTTGCCCGGAGATATGCAGAGGCTGTTCCGCCCGGGAAAACCCGGTACTTATCACATGGAATATGGTTTTTCCTGCATGGGATATGAAATAAACGCAGCCGTCGGGGTAAAAATGGCGGCTCCGGATAGCGAAGTGTATGCTTTCTTGGGTGACGGCAGTTTTATTATGCTTCACAGCGAACTTTTTATGGCAATCCAAGAAGGATTGAAAATCAACATAATGGTTTTTGATAACTCAGGTTGGGGCTGCATCGAGAGTCTCCAAAATAATCAGGGAACAAAAACATTTGGGACTGTCTTCCGGGCACGTAATCCTGAGACAGATTTGTTGGACGGAGAAATTCTTCCGGTTAACTTCGCAAAGATCGCTGAAGGATACGGGGCCAAAGGATATACGATTCATAATGCGGATGAGCTGAAAAAAGCATTGAAGAATTCTAAAATGCAAGAAAAGCCCTGTGTTTTCGATATTAAAGTTCTTCCCGGCAGCATGACTCCGGGATTTGAAAGTTGGTGGAGAGTGGGTGTGGCGGAAGTAGCCGAGGATCAATCTGTAAACGAAGCGTACGCGGAAATGCGGAAACATATTGCCGAAGCTCGAGATTATTAGGAAGGGGAGAAATGCTTAATCCGGAGAAAGTTAAACTTGGAATTGCTCCGATCGGATGGACAAACGATGATATGCCCGATTTGGGAGCGGAAAATACTTTTGAGCAGTGTATCAGTGAAATGGCGTTGGCCGGGTTCAAAGGCTGTGAAATAGGGAATAAATTTCCCTCTGATCCCGCTGTCTTGAAACACAAATTGGAAGTCCGTGGTTTACAAATCTGTAACGCATGGTTTTCAAGCTATCTTATCGGCAGACCCTACGAAGAAACGATCGCTTCTTTTATCCGCCATCGTGACAAACTGAATTATTTGGGAGCGAAGATCATCGGTGCATCGGAACAGGGAAATTCGATCCAAGGGAAAATTGATGTCCCTATACTTGAGAATAAACCGATTTATACCGAAGAAGAATGGAAAATCGTCACAAAAGGGTTTAACGAAATGGGAGAACTTGCCCGCGAAAAGGGGATGTTTTTCACCATACATCACCATATGGGAACCGGCATTCAAACAGAAGAAGAGATCGATCGAATCATGGAAATGACGGATCCGAATTTGGTATATCTTTTATTCGACTCCGGACACCTGAGTTTTGCGGGTATCGACCCTGTTCATATATTGAAAAAATATATTCATCGTGTGAAACATGTCCATCTGAAAGATCTGCGATACAACGTCTATGCCGAAGTCAAAGCAAAAAGAATGAGTTTTTTGGACGCCGTTCGAGCCGGAGTATTTACCGTTCCGGGGGACGGTGATGTTGATTTTAAACCGATTTTTGATATTCTTGAAGAAGCAGGATATGAAGGTTGGATCGTAGTCGAAGCGGAACAGGACCCGGCAAAAGCAAATCCATTTGAATATGCCGTCAAAGCACGAAAATATATCCGGGATATTACCGGTTTGTAATACTTTTGATTGGAGGGAAAAATGGTTAAAGTTGGAGTATGCGGTTATGGTGTAATCGGTCAACGATTGGCTGATGGGGTTGCGTTACAAAAAGATATGGAACTTGTCGGAGTTGCCGACGTTGCGCCTACGTTGGCAATTCGTGCTTTAAAAGAAAAAGGGATGCCTTATGCTTTGTATTTGGCATCCGAAGAAAACCGAGCAAAGTTTGAGCAATTAAAGATTCCCGTTTCTGGAACATTGGAAGAACTGGTCCGGAAATGCGACATTATCTTAGACGCCACCAGCGCCGGTGTCGGGGCGAAAAATAAAGAATTATATGCAAAATATAATAAGAAAGCCGTTTTCCAAGGCGGCGAAAAGAATTCGGTTGCCGATGTATTCTTCCACGGATATGCGAACTATGAAAAAGGAATCGGTAAACAATTTTTGAAACTCACATCCTGTAACACAACCGGATTGATCCGGGCGGTTGACTGTCTCGACAGAGATTATGGCATTAAAAAAGTGGCCATAACGATCGTTCGCAGAGTCGCCGATCCGGGCGATTATCATCGCGGCTTAACCAACGCTTTACAAATCGACAAAGCACCAAGCCATCAGGCGGTCGACTTGATGACGATCATGCCTCATATCGACGCCACCGGAATTCTGATTCATACGCCTGTGACGCATGGCCATATTATTACGGTTGTTGCCACCGGTCATAAAAAGATCACCAAAGAAATGGCGCTCGAATCGTTTCTGAAACACGATCGAATTCGGGTTGTCAGTACCGACGACGGATTTTTAGGAAATGCTTCCTTCTTCCGTTACGCCCGTGATTTAGGAAACCCGCGCGGCGATATGTATGAAATCGGGTTATGGTCAGACAGTATTGTTGAATCGGGCGACGAGATTATGTTTGCAATCAATATCCCGCAGGAATCTGTCACGATTCCGGAAACGATGGATGCTGTCCGAGCTGCCTGCGAAATGCAAACAGATCGATTGGAAGGTATCGGTAAGACAAATACGTATCTCGGAATGGGAAAATGGAAATAAAAATGCTCTCGCTCGAAGGAGTAGATCTTCGAGGCAAAAAAGTTCTTTTACGACCGGACATCAATTCACCGCTCGATCCCCAATCCAAGGAAATTGTAAATGATGAACGGATCGCAAAAACGATACCGGTAATTCAAATGCTGTTAAAAGGCGGTGCTTCTGTTGCCATCATCGCCCATCAAGGTGATACCCTGGATTATCAGAATTTAACCGATCTATCGAAGCATGCTCAGAAAATATCCGAGTATCTTGATCATCCGGTGGAATATCTGGATGACGTCTGCGGTCCGGCCGCTGTCCAAAGAGTCAAGGCACTGAAACCGGGTGAAATCGTAATCCTCGGAAATCTTCGTTATCTGACGGAAGAGGTTTCTACTTTCGAAAGAGACGTTAAATTGGACGCCGCCGCATATACCAAAACCTGGGAAGTCCGTAACCTTGCTCCGTTGTTTGATTTGTATGTGAATGAAGCTTTTTCCGCAGCCCATCGGAATTCACCCAGTATGGTTGCATTCCAGGAATTACTTCCGACCTATGCCGGTCCTCTTCTTTTTCAGGAATACGAAGCACTGTCGAAAATTCTTCATGGTGCTCAAAAACCTGCTGTTTTTGTATTGGGCGGTGCAAAAATCTCCGATGCGTTCGGAATGATGAAGCCTGTGCTTGAAAACGGGACCGCTGATAAAATCCTGACTTCCGGAGTGACCGGCTTGGTAATGTTGATAGCCGCGGGAATAAATGTCGGAGAGAAAACTGTCCGGTTTCTGAAGGATAAAGATCTTCTAGGATTCGTCGAAGATTCAAAAGAATATCTCAAGAATTATCCGGATAAGATTATGATGCCTGTTGATGTGGCTATCGAAGAAAACGGGAAACGCGTTGAGATCGATATCGACGAAATGCCGAAAGATACGCTTTATCTTGATATCGGCGCAAAGACGGTCGCTGCCTATCGGGAAGTTTTGATGCACGCAAAAACTATTTTTGCAAACGGTCCGGCTGGCGTTTATGAAAATCCGTTATTTGAAGCCGGAACCAAAGGATTGTGGCAGGCTATTGCGGACTCTCCGGCTTATTCCGTCATCGGCGGCGGAGATACAATCAGTTCGGCAACCCGCCTGATCGATATCTCGAAGATCGGCTATGTGTGTACAGGGGGTGGCGCCATGGTGCGATTTATGTCCGGGAAAAAATTACCTTTGATCTCTGCGATGGAAAAGGCTTATGAAAGAGATCAATCGAGAACAATCTAAGCGATGAAATAAACGGTTCTTTGTCTTTATCAATATTTGAGAAAAAGATAACCCGAGAATGTGCGGATTTCTCGGGAAATATCATAATCGGTCAGACTTATAAGATACAATTAGCAGGAAGTTGCAGAATTTTTGATCTTGCACAAACAGAACGAAAGCGGATTGAAAGGAAACAATACTATATGATTACTCCCTTAAAAGAATTTGCAACAGACATCAGAATACAGGAAATGATTGAATTCAAAGCCCGCGGTTTCGGCCATACGGGTGGTTCACTTTCCGTTGCCGATTGTCTCGCTGCTCTCTACGGTGGGATTATGCGAATTGATCCGAAGAACCCCCAATGGGAAGACCGTGATCGATTGGTCCTGTCCAAAGGTCATGCAGGGCCGGCTCTTTATGCGACATTGGCACTAAAAGGCTATTTCCCGTTGGAAGAATTAAAGACTCTTAACCAAAACGGGACAAAACTTCCGAGCCACTGTGATCGTAATTTAACGGTCGGTGTCGATATGACCACCGGTTCTTTGGGGCAAGGTGCTTCGACAGCATGCGGAATGGCACTCGGCTTAAAACACTCGGGAAAAGATGCTCGTGTATATTTAATCCTCGGCGACGGTGAGTGTCAAGAGGGGCAGGTGTGGGAAATGGCTCTTTTTGCGGCCCATCATAAACTCAATAACCTGATCGCTTTCATCGATTATAACAAGCGCCAATTGGACGGTTATGTAAAGGATATCTGCGATTTGGGCGATCTTGTGGCAAAATTCAAGAGTTTTAATTGGTATACAACAATGATCAAAGGAGATGACCCTGATTTGATCCGGCAGACTGTTCTTGATGTTCAAAAGAATCAGGGAGATCGCCCGGGAATGATTGTTCTCGATACGATTAAAGGAGCAGGTGTCCCTCAAATCGAAAATATCCCATTAAATCATCATACGAATGTCACTCCCGAAGAAGCGGATGAAATAATTGCCCAGCTTGAAGAATTCAAGAGGAAAGGATAAGCTGTCATGTTTAAACTAATTTACAATGGTGAAAAAGAGAAAAAAGCCGGGAAAAAAGTTTTCGGCGAAACGATGCAGAAAATCGTGGAACAGGATCCGTTGGCGGTTTATCTTGATGGCGATATCATGAATTCAATCGGGACTTTAGGTCTGGAAAAGAAATTCCCGGATCAAGTTTTCGAATGCGGAATTCAAGAAGCCGATATGATGGGGATTGCGGGTGGGCTTTCCGCTGTAGGAAAGAAACCTTATGTGCATACCTTTGCGGCTTTTGCCGCACGTCGAGCATTCGATCAAGTCTTTATTTCAATCGCATACGCAAAAAATAACGTAAGAATAATCGGTTCGGATCCCGGCGTTACCTCAGCTTATAACGGGGGAACCCATATGCCTTTTGAGGATATTTGCCTTTATCGCGCGATTCCGCATTCAACGGTTCTTGAATTCACCGACAGCGCTATGCTTGCATCTCTTCTTCCGACATTAAAAGACAGACCCGGTTTAACTTACTGCCGCTTAAACCGGAAAGAAGGAACCGCTATTTATTCCGAAGATTCCACTTTTGAGCCCGGAAAAGCAAATTTGTTACGGGACGGAAAAGATGTGACGATCGTGGCTTGCGGTATGATGGTTGGTGAATCGTTGAAAGCAGCCGAAATACTGGAAAAAGAAGGGATTTCAGCCGCTGTAATTGATATGTTTACCATCAAACCGCTGGATGAAGAGATTATCAAAGAATTTGCCGGTAAGACTCATGCCTTCGTTACCGCTGAAAATGCAAATATCGTCGGTGGTTTGGGAGCTGCGGTTGCCGCCTTCCTCGCTGAAACCACTCCTTGCCCCGTTATCCGGGTCGGAGTAAAAGATGAGTTCGGGCAGGTCGGAACGCCGGAATATCTGGCTGAAGTCTATGGTTTAACTTCAAAAGAAATTATCGAAGCAGTGAAAAAAGCTGTTTCCATGAAATAAAAGGAAGAAAGAGGGTCACCGTATTTGCATGGATTGCGGTGATCCTTTTTTAATATCTATGGCTGATGTAACGATCAAAGATATCGCGGAGGCTACAGGAGTATCCTACGCTACGGTTTCCAGGACATTGAACTCCCGCAACGGAGTCAGTCCGAAAACTCGCGAAAAAGTCCTGCAAACCGCAAAGGAAATGGGATATAAACCCAATATCCATGCGCGCAGTCTGAAAACAAATCAAACACTTACCATAGCATTAATTGTTCCGGATATATCGAATCCGTTTTTTGCGGATATCGCGCTTTCGGTGAATAAGACCGCTTTTGCTAAAGGGTACAACACAATTTTATGCAGCACAAATTGGGATCCGGAGGTCGAGAGGCTCCAATTAATGCATATCCAAGAACAGCGTGTGGATGGCATTATTTTTAAACCGTGTGATCGTTGTACAGATCGATATATGGATATTCATATTCCGAAAGTAATGATCGCGAATTTGCTGAAAACGGAAGGATTGAGTTATATCGAAGTTGATAATATTTTAGGAGGGCAGAAAGCCGCGTCGCATTTAATTGCCTGCGGTTATCGAAAACCCGCTTTCTTGGGTGGGGAGATCGTTTCGAATTCAAATGCCGATCGCTTATTCGGTTTCCAATCGACTTTTCAGACGTTTGGCATTGAAATTCCGGATGAACGGATCCATTTCGGCCCTTTTACAATTGAAAACGGCTATCAATCCGCCAAACGACAGATAGAATTATCATCGTCTCCCACTCCGGATTGTTTCTTCTGCGGGAACGATCTGATCGCTCTCGGTGCCATGCAATATCTTGCCGAACAACGAATCAGAATCCCCGAAGATTTTGGTGTGGTCGGTTTTGATGACGTTTACTTTGCATCATTACCGCAAATCCAAATGACCACCATTGCTCAACCGAGAAATCAAATGGGGGTTCTTGCCGCAGAAATATTAATTCGTCATATCGAATCGGGGGATAACGAGGAAGAGCATATTTTACTTCAGCCTGAACTTATCATTCGAAACAGCACCAGAAAACCGCTCCGATAGTAAAATCTATCACAAGAGGAACTTATGAATATTTCATTTGGCTTCGGACAGTCAACCGTTCAATTAAATATACCGGACAAGAATCTTCTTAAAGTTCTTGAGGCAAATCCCATTCAAATGATCGGAGATGAATCGGAAATTGTGCAAAAGGCATTACAAAATCCGATTCAATCTCGACGTCTGAATGAAATTGTTCGGAAAGGTGAAAAAATAGCAATTATCACAAGCGATATCACCCGCCCGATGCCGTCTGCTCGTGTACTGCCATTTGTATTAGACGAGTTGTCATCTGCAGGAATACCCCCGTCTGATATCGTCATTATTTTTGCGCTTGGGAATCATCGTTCTCATACGGAAGAAGAGAAAAAAATGCTCGTCGGGGAAGAGATATTCAAAAAATACGAATGTATCGATTCTGACGGACCGATGATTCGTTTGGGAATCACCGCGAATGGTACCCCGGTAGATATTTTTGAACGCGTCATCAAGGTCGACAAACGAATATGCCTTGGAAACATCGAATACCATTATTTTGCGGGCTATAGCGGCGGAGCAAAAGCGATCATGCCCGGTGTATCGACCCGTGAAGCGATACAGGCAAATCACAGACATATGACAGATCCGAATGCCATTGCCGGAAAAATTGAAAATAATCCTGTTCGGACCGATATCGAATCGGTTTTAAATTTTATTTCCGTCGATTTTATTGTAAATGTAATACTGGATGAACATAAGAAAATTGTCCGTTGTGTTGCCGGAGACGTTATTGCCGCTCATCGGCAGGGATGCCGATATTTGGATCAAATGTATAGCGTTGAAATCCCCGAGAAAGCGGATATCGTCCTCGTTTCTCCGGGCGGATATCCGAAAGATATCAACCTTTATCAAGCTCAAAAAGCGTTGGATAATGCAAAAAACGCTGTTCGAAACGGCGGATCAATTTTGTGGATCGCTTCCGCTAAAGAAGGTTTGGGAGAAAAAACTTTTGAAGAATGGATGTTACACCATAATAATCCTTCTGAAATGATCGATCACATTCAAAAAGAATTTGTTTTGGGAGGTCATAAAGCCGCCGCAATTGCGATGGTCATGCAAAAGGCGACCGTTATTCTTTATTCCGAACTGAATCCCGATCTAGTGCGAAAAATAAAATTGGAATCCACTCAAAATCCACAGGAAACCCTCGAACGACTTATAAATCAATATGGACAAAATGCATCGATTATCGCAATGCCTTACGGCGGTGCCACACTTCCCATTTTAGCTGATAAAAGGTGAATTATGAAATATTACGGAGCAATCGAAGCAGGCGGTACAAAATTTGTTTGTTCGATCTTGGCTGATCCCGATCATTATTTTGAAGAAGTTCGATTTCCTACGACGACACCCGAAGAGACGCTTGAGCGCACGGTTTCTTTTTTCAAGGAGCAACGAAATAAATATGAGCTCACCGCTATCGGAGTAAGCTGTTTCGGGCCTATTGATTTGAATCCCTCTTCGCCTACTTACGGCTATATCACAACCACGCCTAAGATAAAATGGAGATATACAAACATCGTCGGATTTCTGAAACAAGAATTAAATTTACCGGTCGGGTTTGATACCGACGTAAACGGCGCAGCACTCGCCGAATACAAATGGGGCAATCCGGAAAACATCCGCAACCTCGTTTATTACACAGTCGGAACCGGAGTGGGTGGAGGCGTTGTTATTGACGGAAAACCGGTTCATGGTTTGGTCCACCCCGAAGCCGGACATATTCTGATCCGTCAAAATCTTGAAAAAGATCCTTTTAAGGGTGATTGCCCTTATCATGGAAATTGTTTGGAAGGTCTATGTGCGGGACCGACAATTCAAGCCCGCTTTGGGATTCCCCCGCAAGACCTCCCCGAAGATCATCCTTTCTGGCCGATTTTGGCCAATTATCTGGCTCAAGCCTGTATCGCCCAAATTTATCAGATTTCCCCGCAAAAAATTGTTTTGGGCGGAGGTGTTATGGGACAGAAACAACTTTACCCGATGATTCGTAAAGAGGTCATTCGTTTACTGAACGGTTATATACAACATCCGATGATTCTTGAACATATTGATCAATACATTACTCCGCCTATTTTAGGAAATCGTGCCGGTGCTTGCGGTGCGATGGCATTAGCACAAATGTTGGAAAAACAATAATTTTTACTTACAAATAATAACCGGAATGGAAGTCACCGAAAGGACTTTTTCGATGGTACTTCCCGTAAAAAGTCTTTTGATATACGATCGGGAATAACCGCCCATGATAATCAAATCGGATTTTTTTCGATTCGCATTCTCAATAATCGCTTTGCCGGGTTCGTCCGAACTTGTGACATATTCCGCCTGAATGCCTTGCGCTTGATAATAATTTTCTACTTCCTGCCGGGTAACTGCCCGTCTCTGCTCATCACCGCCGGAAACGACAACCGTTATATGCCCGCCCGTGCTTTGCGCTAAGCCGGATGCGAAATACATGGCTTCACGAGATTTCGGGCTCTGTGAAAAAGCAAGTAAAATCTGTTGAATCTTCGAAGGAAACAGATCGGGAGTAACAAATATCGGTCCCGGAACACGCATAAAAATAGAATTCCAACCCGATCCCAACGACCGGTATCGTGAAGGCGAAGGTCTGTAATTCATTTTAAATAAGGAAATATCACTCCAAAAAGCCCGATCTGAAAGGTTCTTCAGTAAATTTCCCTTAAGCACAAAGAATTTTCCCTTGACATTTTCTTTTTCCAAAAGAGTTTGAATATCCTGTTCATATTTCCGGATCCACTCGGAATCGAGCATGGAAGGTCTTTTTACAACATGCACAATTCCCGCCCAGGCGTTGAATTGCTTACAAAAACAGACTGCACTCTGCAGATAATCAAAATCTTCAATCGGATCCCGCACGGATATCATCATACGTTGTATGGATAACGAAGAATCATCCTTTCGCAATTCCTTCCGCCAGTCTCCGGTCTTAATTCCCCAATCGGAAAGATCCGGTGAAAAAATCATAAAGAAAGCTTTCTTAAAACGATAGCCGATGCTTTTTTTCTGCTTTCCGTATTCTTCGTCCAATTTCCACGCCAAAGCGGTCATTCGTAATCCTTCGCCGTACTCTTCGGTTAAAGCAGCTTTATTATTTTCGATCCAGAGGTAGAGCTCGGTTTCCGTTTTCCCGGGGAATTCATCCATAATTTTCTGAGAACGAATAACTTCAATAACCGGCATATAGACTGTGCGATACCAATCCATCACAGCTTCATCCTTTGAAATATCTCTTTTATAATCCAATCCCATAAAATATCGATGAACAGCGATATGTTCCGCCAACTCGGGGTATTCACCGGGCAGGTACATTTCCAGGTTGGCTTCAGGAATAAGTTTTTCGATATTGGTCTGATCAAGAAAAGCTTGTTTTTCTGTTTTTACAATTATTTCATCGGGTGAATCGGTCGGTTTTAAGGGAACTTCGGTGTTGATGATCCGAACATTCGCATTAATATATTGCGCCCCATAGCTTTTCATCACCGAAATACGATGATGTCCATCCAAAACAAAATAAACTTCACCGATTTGATATACATCAATGGGCGGAACGCCTTCCATCGATTCATTCGCCAACCGAACGTTCACCCAACGGTTTTTATCGTAATCCATCTTGGGCAAAAACGTCCTTGTGAAATCATTATTTCGAGATACGGATCCCACAATCGCATCAATCGGGATATCTTTTTGTACAGGTAACGCGTTGACTGTCTTGGCTAAGCGTTTTCTGACTTCATCATAGTCGATTAAATTATAATTTTTCCGTTGCAGAAAACCGAGTGCTTGTTGCCAAATCGCTTGGTTTCTAGCCCGATCAAATTCTTTTTGTGCGTCTCGAATTCCGTACATTCATTTACCCGGTTAATAAGTTCATTGTTTCAACTGTATTTTACTTTGCTTTATTTGGGGAACTCATTGCAAATCGTTCAAAAAGGACAACAATGGAGTAAAGTGGAATGAATTTATGAATCAAATCAAAATCTACTGTCGGTTTGAGAGCAAGTCGTCAACTCAAACCCATATTTCATTAATAGGTTTTCATTCGTCAAAATTTCTTTAATGGAACCTTCTGCAACCACTTCTCCCTTGGATAAAATAATGGCGCGATCGCACAGTTCCCAAGCCAAATCGATATCATGCGTAGCGATCATTTTGGTATCACGAATTTCTTTTAACAGATTGATTACCGTTCTTCTTGAACGTGGATCAAGAAAAGAGGAGGGTTCATCAAATAGAATCGCCTGCGGTTCCATTGCCAAAACGGTAGCCAAGGCAGCCAACCTTTTTTCGCCACCGGATAATTTATAGGGAGCCTTTTTTAACAAACGAATAATTCCCAATCTTTCGGCTATATCTCGGATTTTTTTATTGATTTCTTCTTCGCTTTTTCCGTAATTTCTTAAACCGAAAGCGATATCCTCTTCAACAGTCGGCATAAATAATTGATCATCCGGATTTTGAAATACCAAGCCGATCTGAGAACGTATATCTTTTAGGGTCGGAGATGATAATTCAATATCATTCACAAGAATCTTTCCTTCAGAAATTTTTAAAAGCCCTAACATTGTATAAAATAGTGTTGTTTTCCCCGCACCGTTTTCTCCGAGGATCGCAATCGAATCTCCATCGTGAACTTTCAAATTAATCGCTCGGAGAGCGAATGTCCCGTCTTCATATTCAACCGATAAATTTTCTATAGTAACCATTAATTCCTTTTATTAAAGAAAGAGTCGACTTAAAACACCGGAAATATCCCATACTCTCAGACCAAAAATCAAACCGATCATTCCCATTCCGATTAAAATGTCAACCGGTTTGAGAGAATTCGATGAACTTATATTTGAAATATTGCCATATCCGCGACATTTCATCGCAAAAGCCACTCGTGCGGCTCGATCATAACTTCGCAGAAGGATTTGTCCGATAAAACTGCCGATGTGTTTCAACTCGATTCTCTGCTTCCCGCAAGATCGTAACAAATAAGCGGTTTCCATGACAGATACTTCGTCCACCACCAAAGTTATATAACGATAGCTCAACATGATTTGGGTGATAATCAATTCCGGTATTTTGATGCTTCTCAACAAATCGGTAAGCGACTTCATGGGTGTCGTGGTCAATAAAATCAATACGGCACTCACGGTCAAAAAAGTTTTCAGAATTAGGGTAATAAAAGAGACTGCGCCATATGTAATCGGCAGCGAATCCATAAAAAAAGCAATTCTTCGATCAAACCAAAGGTTAGAAAGCCCGGCAAAAATTACAAAAGGAAATACTGGCAAAATCCGCTGAAAAATAAATCGAAAGGGTATTTCCGCCAAAGAGATCGCCACTGCGGGGAAAAGAATAAAAGGAGCCAGACGATCAAATTGATAAGGTGATACGGAAAGAACAGTGATTAAATAAAAAACCAAAACAACACTTTTTACATAGGGATGTAATTTATGAATAACCGTGTTTCCGTTTGCCAACTGTTCGATACGAACAATTTCACTTTTTTTCTCATTAAAACGATTAATAAGTTCTCCTCAATCTTGATCCAAAGAGATTTAAAAAAATCTATCCGATATTATTCGATATTACTTTCTCTTTTTCGCTTTTTCAGCTTTGAAATGAGCCAACCGCTTACGCCGGCGATGACAAATACCAACCCGCTTCCCAAAAATCCGGCTACGGTCGTTCCGTTTATATTCCCCAAAGTTTTACCTCCCTTGAAATTGTAATCAGGTAAAACGGAATGTTGATGTTGAATTTCCGCACTTTTATTAGGAAGTGAATCTTCTTCGTTGAATTCCGTAGAATCTGTTATTTGAGCGATTGACCACTCCAATCCATCGGGGTTAGTTGAGGCATGAAGAGAGAAAAAGCCGGCGGTCAAAATCGTTACAATCGAAAAGCTGGCTAAAATGAGGCGCAGCGGTACTTTATTCGGCTGCTCCTCATTTTTCAGAAAATGTAAAATCTCGGGACGAACTTTAAAGACATAAATTAAAACGGAAGCGGTAATGACACCCTCGACAAGACCGATGGGAAGATGAATGGGTAACATCAACAACAAAAATTCTCTGAACGGCAAAGCTGTAATTCCGGATAACAATGTCTCAACCACGACGCAAAACGCACCCGCTTCCAAATTGACTGTTGAAGAAATGACCGAAGCAAGAAAGAAATTCCTCGTTGTATGTCCTCTTTTTATGATCGGTTGAAATATCAAAGGGTATATCAAAAAGCACGGAATAACACCCATATTAAAAATATTACATCCTAAAGCGATTAAACCACCGTCGGCAAAAAATAAAGCCTGAATCAACAGAACTACAGAAAGAGTCAGGAATGCGGGGAAAGGTCCCAAAACAGCCGCTAAAAGAATTCCTCCACCAATATGCCCGCTTGATCCGGTACCCGGAATAGCAAAGTTAACCATTTGTGCAGCAAAGACAAAGGCTCCCATCACACCCATAAGCGGGGCTGTTTTTTCTTCCGAATCCGATTCTTTGATCTTTTTAACCGAATAAGCGATTGCCCCGGCACTGCCGGCCCACATCATTCCACCGACAGCCGGATTAATCAAAGCATCCGTCATATGCATCGCAATTCCTCCGAATTAAATAAAAATACCATTTGCGGTTTCACAGTGCTTCAAGCCTGTGTTCTTCCTTCATGGCATTTTAAGAAAATCAAAACATGACGATGTCTTCATGACATCGTTGGACTTATCTTATCGAATACTTAACGTTTTGTCAATTTATTTTTCATTTTTATAATTCAATACCGTTTGCACAGCTTGATTAATCGCTTCGCCGAGTGTCAAATCATGCATCCCGGCGACGATAATCTTGCATTTATTACTTGGAATTAATATTTTTTCGGCTTTACTTTTCCCGACCGCAACGGCAATCGCGGGCGTGATCTCTCCCAATAAGGAATTTGCCGCGATAATCCCCATCGGACCGATCAAAATATCCGCATCTTCACACGCGACCAAAATAGGGTTTTCACCGGTTGCGGCAAAATCCGCACCGGCTTTTAACATTGTCGACGTCGCAATACTATTCGTTCCGATTGCGATAATCGGATCCGAAAATGAATTCTTTTTTAATTGTTCGATAATTGTTTTCCCGATACTGCCGCCCTGCCCGTCAATCACCACAATTTTCATCGATCATTTCCTTTCCGTCTATTATTACGGACCATTTGAACAAAAAGCAGGCTTGTCTTCTTGAATACAGGCCTGCTTTTATTCGTCAACTTTTATAAAATTACTTTCTTGACTTTAAGAACTCGTCCGCTGCATTTCCAAACACATGATGCAAGAGTAAGTCCTTTTTGCTCTTGATATACGGCAAATTGACTTCATCTTCCAAAACCGGCATCAGATAAGAAGCGGGACGATATTTCTTAACTTCAACATCATCTCCCAAAATCTTCTTTCTGAATTCCTCGTCAATCGGACCCGGCGTTTTTCCGAATTCGCCTCTTAAGATCATTTTGAACTCATTGGAAACAAATGCATACCTCTCTCCAGCGAGAACATTGAATGCGGCTTGAGATCCGACAATCTGGCTGGTGGGCGTAACCAAAGGAACATAACCGACATCCTTTCGAACTTTCGGAAACTCTTCCATAACAGCGTCCATCATGTCTCCCGTAACACCCATTTCTTTCATTTGGCTCTGCAAATTTGAAATCATACCGCCCGGTATCTGGGTAATAAAAACTTTATCATCATAACCTGGATAATCCAAATCCGCCAAAATTTCTCTGCTTACCGCAATAGCGGTATCCAAATCTTCCGGAGTCTTCATTATGGCTTCAACCATTTTATCGACCTTATCCACCGGAACATCATCAAAGTAAACCGGTTTTCTTCTCGATTTGCCAAAAGAAGGGATAGATCCTTTCAATTCTTCAAAAATAACTCGCAATACATCTTGAGCCTTTGAAATCGCATCTTTATCCAAGTCATGTTCAAAACCCATTCGTTCGGCAACAACCGCCATCACTTCAATCGGCGAATGGGAGGGACCACCCGCAAACGGGGAAATACAGGTATCAAATTGATCAAGTCCGTATTTCATTCCCAAAGCAAGGTTAACCAGCGCAACACCGGTGGTTGTATGTGTATGCAGAACAATCGGAACATTAATTTCTTTCCTTAAAGCCGGGAACAACACGACGGCATCCTTCGGATGGAGTAAACCAGCCATATCTTTAATAGCAATTCGATCGACCCCTTCTTCCAGAAGACGCTTTCCGTAATCAACGAAATACTGAGTGGTATGAATCGGGCTTGTCGTATAGCACATCGCCGCTTCGACTTTTCCGCCGTATGCTTTGGTCGCAAGAATTGCCATCCAAAGATTTCGAACATCATTCATCGCATCAAAAATTCGCATATTCTTACTACCGCTTTCGATACTTTGTCGAATGAATGCGGCTAATAAATCATCCGGATAAGGACTATACGCAAATAAGTTTTGGCCGCGGAGAAGAGATTGAATTTTATCCCCTCCACCCATTTCATCACGAAATCGTTCAAGTCGTTCCCACGGGTCATCTTTGGTGAATCGAATTGCCGAATCTAAGGTCGCCCCACCCCAAAGTTCGAACATGTTATATCCCGCATTTTTTATGATGGGAAGGACACGCATAGCCTGTTCGGTTGTCATACGAGTCGCCGCGCAACTTTGATGCCCGTCACGCAACGTTAAATCATTAAAAAGAACTTTTTTTGTCATTATGCTTTTTCTCCGTTGTTTATTTTTTTCTTTTCTATATTTATTGATCTCTTATATTATTTATTTACTAAAATTATCATATTATCTGTATGGTAAAAAAAACTAATCCGTATAATTCTATCATATATCCTTGGGAATAGTTGGGCTCTTTCCGTTCTTTCTTGAAAGAATATAGATAGAAATTCGATCTTTTAGAAATGTTGATTGAAAGAGTTTTTATTTATAATATCTCCTACGGGTCCGGATCGAAATCAAAGAAACAAACCATTCAAATCATACGGAGGGATAATTCTTAAATCAATAAATTATTGTTCATTAAATCTGCTTGACACCTAATTCTTAAAGTCAATATAATAATAATAATTGTTCGATTCTTTATATTCTTTAAAGAATATATGGAGGAGATCTTTTATGGGTTTCTGACAAATGAAAATTTATAACTTCCCATTTCTTTTTTTACGAGTATTATCAATAAGAGAACATAATTCAGACCATGTTAAACACAAATCGGAGGATATGGAATGAAAAAACAAATAGATCTGCAACAATTTCCGGCTGGAAATCTACCCGCACGTATTTTAATGGGTCCGGGACCGAGTATGGTCGATCCGCGAGTATATCAGGCAATGGCAGCCCCTTTAGTCGGCCATTTAGACCCTGAATTTGTTCATTTGATGGATCGAACTCAGGAATTGCTTCGATATACTTTCCGTACGGAAAACAAATTAACGATTCCGGTATCTGGAACCGGGAGTGCCGCAATGGAAGCTTCCATCGCCAACTCGGTTGAACCGGGAACGCCGGTTTTGATTTGCATCAACGGTTATTTCGGTGAGCGGCTCGCCGATATGGCGAAAAGATATGGTGGAGATGTTTCAACGATTCATCGCCCGTGGGGTGAAGTTTTTACCCCTTCCGAAATCGAACAGGCTCTACGGGAGAAGCCGGCAAAAGTCGTTGCGATTGTCCATGCGGAAACTTCAACCGGCGCGGAACAACCGCTGGATGAAATTGCCAAAATCGTCCATAATCAAGGAGCGATTCTGATCGTTGACGCAGTTACATCCCTCGGAGGTGTACCGTTGAGTGTGGACGAAATCGGAATCGATATTTGTTACAGCGGAACTCAAAAATGCATCAGTGCACCTCCCGGATTGGGACCGATAACTTTCAATGAAAGAGCTTTGAATTTAATGCAATCCAGAAAAGCACCGGTGACCAGCTGGTATCTGGATATGTCACTTGTTCAAGCTTATTGGGGTCCTAACCGAACCTATCACCACACCGCACCTATTACTATGAATTATGCGTTATATGAGGCACTTCGGATTATCGCGGAAGAGGGAATTGAAAATCGCTGGGCACGTCATCGGGCAAATTCGGAAATGTTTTGGGAAGGTTTAGAGGATTTGAACCTAAAGTGTTTTATTCCGAAAGAACACCGTCTCACATCTCTTTGCACGATTCAGATTCCTGAAGGGGTGGATGATGCCGCGGTTCGAAAATCACTTCTGGAGGATTACAACATCGAAATTTCCGGTGGATTGGGCAGCCTGAAAGGTAAGATCTGGCGGGTCGGCTTAATGGGATATACCTCAAGGAAAGAGAATATATTGCTGCTTTTGGCTGCATTGAAGAAAATACTTTACAAGTAATTTATCTCATTTGAAATTTTAACAAAAAATAAAGGAAGTGCATCTTAGTCTGATTTCGATGCACCTCCTTCTTTTATTCAAATTTTTGTAGAATCGTCCCCGAAAGAGAAAAGATTACAGGAATCCCCAATCCATATCCGCTCCTTCTTCCATCATTTCGGGATCCCACGGATCAAAGCGTAAATCCACATAAACATCTATTTTCAAAGCCTCCATTGCTGCCATTCGCACTTGTTCGATCATATGTCCTCCGTAAGGGCAGAAAGGAGTCGTTAAAATCATTGTGATGACAGCACGGTTTTCTTCTTTAACGACATCACGGATTAATCCCAAATCAATCACACTGTATCCCAATTCGGGGTCGTGAACATTCCTTAATGATTCTTTCAATAATTCCGCTTCCTTTGGATCCGTTTTTTCCAACTGCCAGGAAGCTTTTCCTTGCATGATTGTTTCTTCACTCATATTGATTTCCCTTTCTTGTGCTTTTTTCCTCATCGGTCATTTTCGGGTATCTGTCAGCACCCCCATCTCAATTAATGCCCGGCGAACAGCTTCTTCCCCTTTCGGTTTTATGAATACGGTATTGGCATTCAGCTGTTGTTGAATCCATTGTGAAGTGTCTTTTGAATTTAATAAGCTGGCTATCCAATCAGGATTGGTTACGGTTAATACAGTCGCTTGAAACATGGTCGCTTGTGTATCCATTCGATCCCATTGCTCAACGGCATTCAACAAGGCTTCCGGTAAGGCTTTCTCACCGGACCTTTTCAACATAGCGATAAATGAAGGTACGGATAATCCGTTTTCTTTAGCATGAAGCAATGATTCGGGGGTAATTCGGAAGATCCACCGATCCGATTGAATTTTTTCCCATTCGCAGAATCTTGCGATATGGTAACGCAATATCCGCGGTACATTCGGATTTACCGAAATTCTCCCGTCTATGGTGACTTTGGGCGGTACTTTTTCAAGATTCGCTTTTCGGTAATTGTCTTTTGGGACTTTCTTCCCCAAGGATTCAGCCAAACATCTTTCACCGATCCTGCTGACCCTAAAAGCACTGATCGGTAGAAAACCATCCGGCTTTTCCGGATTTTCACTTTTGGGGGCATTTGAAGCTATATCCACAATTCCCAACCAATGAAGCGGTCCCGAAAGCAAATATCGGAGGTAGATTCCTTCGACATTTTCCCATTCTTTATATTGATTTTTCTCGCGATTACGAATCAACCACGCCGTGGAATCATTTTGATTTCGCAAAAAATCAGGCGAATCCTGTTTTACTGCGGAAAGAAAACCCGAAAAGCTCCACCAACCGTTGCCATGAATCCGATTAAGAAATTGCATTACATTTGTTCGTAGTTTACTCGGATTGTGAGCAAATAATTCATCGACAGCCAATTCCTTAATCCATAGCAATTCATCCATTTCCTCGGTCTGCTGCCAGGCTCGGATGAGTTGAAGCAAAGCACTAAGTCGATCTATCATTAAAAAAGATTGACCTGTTTCCGCTATCGGCATAAAAGATTGGTCCAATATACCGGCGATTTGCAGTAGATTAACCGTAAATCGAGTTTTTTTCTCCCCGTAAACCGGATAAAACAACGAAAACTCATGCCCAGTACGCAATGAAGCTAAGATCAAACAACTGAGATCCAAGACGGAATCATTTCCCGCATAAATTTGAACAACTTCCCGCGGAGCAGCCGGACGAATAATTAAATCAGGTGAATTTGATTCTTCAATAGGCAGGTTTTTCAGTTCTTGGCGGAATTTGTCATAAAGCTCATCCGGTAAATAGACATATTCTCTCATTCCTTCCGGGGTATCAAAAAAGCTTTTTTGTATCAATCCTCGATACCAAAGCCACTGCACCGGATTTTGCGGAGATTTCCATGGTTCTTCACGAATAAATCGTGCTTCACCCATTACTTCTATCTCGCCGAATAACCGAAAAAAAGGTCCCGATTGAATCTTTCCGTTGTTTATTACTAATTTTTCAATCGCAGGTCTGACGGACTCCGGGAGATCTTTCCTTAAAGAGCTTGAATCGATTGATTGAATAATTTTTCGCGCAAGGATTTCCTCGATTGGTTCCGCTGACTCAGCAGACGCGGATAGATTCCAACTCGCAGCAATCGCATTTAGAATATAAGGCTCGTGAAGAGATAGACTTTTTTTCAGATCAGGCATTATTCATCGCTATCCTTTTTGTCAATCGACGCCGCTTCCCACGTTTGGACCTTGCTGGAAATTACCGCCGTGACCCATTGTGCGGATAAATAATCCTCTTTTTTCTCCCCGATTACAATTAAATCTTGCGGATCCGGGATCGGCTGATCAAAATCTTCTTTTACAACCGGAAGAGAAATTACCGATACTTTCCCATTAAGTAACATCCAGACCAGACGATCATAATCGGCATTCACTTTTATACTCGAATTTCCCCCCGAGTCACCGGTATGGGCGGTATAAATACGCGGATAAACAGCTCTTCCCTCAAGAATCTCAAGCTGTCCGTTTTGGATCTTTTGCGATAATTGGTTTTGGATGGCGAGGTTTTTATTTTCGGGAGTCATTTCGATCCATCGATTCAATATTTCCTCGGATGACGATGACGAATTAAACCGCCTTGGAATAACCGAATCACAGAGCGGCAAAGCCAACCCCAACAGAATAATTATAAAAGAAAGGCATATTGACAGCGACCGTTTCGGGAACCCATCCGTTATCGCAATCTGTGTAAAAGCAGGCTGATCCGCCATTTCCCAAATATAAATGAAAGGAAATCGCATCACCGCAACGCACCCAATCGCGAAATAAATGAGTGTCACCCAGTCTACCGGTAAAATAAAACGAAAACCTGAGGTCATTGCGAAAGCGGTTCCCAAAGAGTAAGTGAGGTGCAGCAGAAACGGAATGGCACCGGCCCAAGAAGTACGTCTAATCGCACTTCCAAATCCGATGCTGAGGATAATAATATAAACAAAAAGCGATAACTTATTCTGTTTGAGAACATTTTCCGAATTTTCCCGATACCAGAAAACAGATCGATCATGAAACCATTGTTGAGAATCGATTACGGGTTCCGTTCTGACCGGAAGAATCAATAATGAAGAAAGTTCGTTGTTGATAAAATGAGCCGTAGAAGACTGAAGAATAGGAAGCGGATGGTTTAGGATTAATTCGATGACATTATGAGAAATTCCGATATCCGAATATTCGCCTGACTGATCTGCGTTCGCAGCATGAGCGTAAAGTGAATAAAGATAATTTACTTCGGAGTTGCTTTCGCCGGCTGTCGGATTCGGGTGAATTTGATTCCAAACGTTCCACGGCAAAATAATGATTAATACCGAAACCGCAAATATTCCGAACGATTTAATAGTGTGCAAATTCAAGCGCTTTTCAATGGAATAACGAATCAGGAGAAAGAGCAATACAACCGGAATAAAAACCGCGGATTGTGTTCTGATTTGGACGGCAATTCCGCATAAGCCGCCCGAAATGATTGCAAACAGAGATTGTCGTTTTTTATCTGCCTGGTACCAATGAATCAATGCAACCATCAGCCAACTCACAATCAATGCAGTCGGGAGATCAGACATCATCAGACGACTGTTCGAAACTTGTACAATAGGGGTCAGTTCAATGCTGTAAACTTCCCGCAGGATGACCCACCAAGCCGCCAGGATGCCGCTTAACGGAAAATGAAGCAAAGTACCGATCTGATAAACCGCTACAGGGAATAAAGCTAATACGATTATCTGTAAATTCGTCACAGAAAGGTAGTTATTACCCGCAATGGCGTGCAAGAGTGCTAAGAACGCGGCATAAAACGGCCGCACCACACCCATTCCATTCCGAAATCCATCACCGATCAGAATACTCTGTGCGAACATATCATAATATTCCGCATCAGAAGAGGGATAAAAATTGTAATTTGGCGGTCTTAACGCCGGTAAAAAATAACTTCTTCCTTCAAAAGGTGTTCTGATCCAGACAATGGAAGCGACCAGCCAGATGATCAACCCTGTCAATCGGATAAAGTTTTTTTGACCTTTTTCGGATATCGCCTTTTTTTTCAAGAATCGACTTTGCAAAAAAGTGATCAATCCGATTATCGGGAAAAGAATCAACAAAGGGAAAATCAAATGCCCTTCCAGGATTGAGACTCCCTGTCGATAAAATGTTCCTGAAATGATATGGAGTCCCAATCCGGTTTTTAAAGCAAACACAATCAGAAAAATGAGCAGAATTCCGCAAGTTACTGCCCAGATCAACGTTTTTCGATTCCGATTCAGCCTGCTCTTAATATCTTCTTTCGAAGAAAAAAACCATACAAAGAAAATCGATTCGACAGAAAACAAACCGCCCCAAACTAAAGCCGGAATTAACCTTGTAAATAAAGATTTCGAAAAAGCCGTGATTCCGAAAGGAGGTCGCAGAAATATCCATGCTAAAACTACGATATATCCTGAGAGTAAACCAACCAAACCGACAACCTGATATCTGCGGTTATCTTTTACGCTATCTGAAGCATCTTGCTCGGTCAAAGCATTCTTGGCGAATCGCAGGCAAAGACCGATAAGAAAAAGTAATCCCAAAACCAGTCCGATTCTGAGCGGCGAGAGACCGAACAGAACTGCACTTTCCGCTTCGGATGCGGTTTGAAATATCATCACGACGGATGCTATTCCCTCAAATGCGTTTACCAGCCAGAACCAGAACCATTTTTTTGACACATTCATATTATAAAATGGGTGAGGTTCTTCATCAACCTTGAGCAAAATGGGAATCATCTCTCCGGTTTATAAAGAAAAATTTGAGAGATATTTATGAAGTCTTAAACGGCTGAAACGGATTTTTATCCGATTGAAATGATTCTCAAAAAACATGTGAAATCTTTTCTCTCGCCTACCTCCCCGTCCGGCTTGCCATAAGTCAAATTCCTCTTCGAAAATTGATGAGCGATTCAATATAGTTCTTTTTACAGATCATCCTTGACCGCAAACCGAATTGTTTTTTTCAAAGGACCTCGAGAGGGAAGCCCTCTCGCCTACCTCCCCGTCCGGTTTGCCATAAGTCAAATTCCTCTTCGAAAATTGATGAGCGATTCAATATATTTCTTTTTACAGATCATCCTTGACCGCAATCCGAATTGTTTTTTTAAAAGGACCTCGAGAGGGAAGCCCTCTCGCCTACCTCCCCGTCCGGTTTGCCATAAGTCAAATTCCTCTTCGAAAATTGATGAGCGATTCAATATATTTCTTTTTACAGATCATCCTTGACCGCAATC
>Ga0209203_1000027_pt1 | contig 127132 bp, 98 predicted proteins | sample AD_UKC109_MetaG_FD_184423 | JGI IMG/M metagenome (GOLD analysis project Ga0209203, IMG submission 184423) | Active sludge microbial communities of municipal wastewater-treating anaerobic digesters from Hong Kong - AD_UKC109_MetaG (SPAdes)... | ecosystem: Engineered > Bioreactor > Anaerobic >... | reverse complement strand
GTTTCCGCCGAGGCAGTGGGGCAGCGATTCGTTGACCTCCACGACCACCTTCTTTCCCTTGGTGATGGCCGCCGAGGTGATGGAGTTGCACAGGCCGAAATTGAAGTACCCCTGGCTGTCCATGGGCCCTGCGGATACAAAGACGAAATCATAGTCCTTGTACTTCCGCACGACCCGCGGCCCCTGGTGGTAGGTGAAGGGGACATAGTTGCACAGTCCCTGCTGGTACAGCTTCCTGCCCACACCGGACATGTGCCAGTCATTCAGGATGAAGTGTTCCCTGCGCGGGTCGGCCTCTATGAACTTGGGCACCTTGGTGACGCAGACGCCCTCGACGATGACGTCTGAAAGCTGATGGGCACGGCGCGCCAGTGCCTCGTCAAGAGCATCCGGGCTGAGCACAAATTCGCCGAAGAAGATCCTGTCACCGGACTTGACCATCCGCGCCACCTGTTCGGGTGTGCGATACTTCTGGAGATACTTCTTTTTCGTGAAATCGTTCATCGGGCACCTTCCTTTCTTCACACCCTTCAAGGGTTTCTCCTGTTCCTTCGCGTCTTATGCCTGTGCCTGCTTCTTTCATGACAATACGGACATTTCAGAAATCCATGAATAGGGTGAACACCGTATTGTGGACTACGGGACCATGTATTTCCCCTTTTCCAATCCCTCAGATTCGCGTAATTGAGTCCCTGCCCGGGATCGCCATTCCCGTCCCGTGAGCGGGAGGGCTCATCCGGCATCGCCCGGGAAGGAGCTGCAGGCACTGATCAGGGAACTGGACCATGCCGTTGGAGGAGACCCAATGGACAGAAAGCCGACTTATGAAGAACTCGAGCAGAAGATCAGGGACTTTGAGGAAAACTCCGCAAGACGCAGCAGGGCCAAGGGAGCGCTCCGCAAATACGACCTGATCTTCTCCGCCATTCAGGACCCCATGGCATACATTGACAGGGACTATACCTGCCTGGCAGTCAACGACGTCTTCCTCAGGATGTTCAACAAGTCCCGCCAGGAGATCGTGGGGCATTCCCTTGAGTTTCTCCTGGGCAGGAAAACCTTCGAGAAAAAGGCAAAGGAACACCTGGACAAGTGTCTTCTGGGTGAGGAATCCACGTTCGAAGAATGGGTGGAGTATCCGACATCGGGCAGGCACTACCTCGTGATGAACTTTTATCCCTATGTGGAGGACGATGGGTCCGTATCGGGGATCGCGGTCGTTGCCAAAGACATCACCACGCACAAATGGGATCAGCTCGAGCTGCAGAAGGCCCGGGACGATCTGGAGAAACAGGTCCAGCAGCGCACGTCAGAGCTCATGAGGGTCAACGAGCAGCTCAGGAAAGAAAACCAGGAACGCTCCCGTATTGAAGAAGCCCTCAGGCAGAGCGAGGAGATGCTCAGGTCCCAGTATCGGGGCATCCCGATCCCGACCTTCACCTGGAAGAAATCGGGGGACGACTTCGTGCTCGTGGATTACAACAAGGCCACCGAAGACTTCACCCAGGGCATCATCCCCCAGTTCATCGGAAGGACCCTGAGCGATGTCTACCATGACCGGCCCGACATCATTCAGGACATCGTCATTTCCTTCGCACAGACCCGCACCATCAGGAGGGAATTCCTCTACCGCATGTTCACCACGGAAGAAGAGAAGTACATCGCCTTCACCTCCTCGTACGTCCCTTCCGACATGGTGCTGGTCCATATGGAGGACATCACGGAAAGTAAACGCAGCAGGGAAAATCTCCTGCGTTCCGAAAAGAACCTGAGGATCCTCTCCTCCCAGCTCATTACCGCCAAGGAGGAGGAGCGCAAACGCATCTCCCACGAACTCCACGACAGCGTGGGCCAGTACCTGAGCTCCATCAAGTTCAATCTGGAGAACATCATCGGCAGGATGGAAAGGGGGTCCTCGGAGTCAGGGCTGGCGTCGTTGAGGGAAAGCATCCCCGTCATCCAGGCGACCATCGAGGAGGTGCGGAGGATCTCCATGGATCTCAGACCGTCCATCCTGGACGACCTGGGGATTCTCGCCACCATATCCTGGTTCTGCAGGGAATTCCAGTCCGTCTACACCAGGATTACGATCAACAGGACCATCTCCCTGGAAGAAGAGGACGTGCCCGAACATCTCAAGATCATCATCTTCAGGATCATCCAGGAGGCGCTCAACAATGTGGCCAAGCACAGCCGGGCGGATACGGTGGACCTCTCCCTCATAAAAAGAGACAGCGGCATCGAGCTCACCATCTCGGACAACGGACTCGGGTTTGACGTCCAGGAGGCGGCCCTGCGTGAAAACAGCAGCAGGGGCATGGGGATTGCGAGCATGGAGGAGCGCACGGACCTCTCAGGCGGATGTTTCACCATAGACTCGGTGAAGGGGGTTGGAACCCTGATCATGTCCACCTGGAGGGTGTCATAAGGGTTCGCTGTCCGACGGCCCCCGGTCGGATTCCACAAGTCCGTGCTCTATGGCGAAGGTCGTCAGGGCCCAGGTGCTGTGGAGGTCGAGTTTTTTCATGATATTGTCCCGGTGCTTCTCCACGGTCTTGACGCTGATGAAGAGGAATTCGGCGATCTCCTTGTTCTTGTGGCCCTCAGCCACGAGCTTCAGAACCTCTTTCTCGCGCTGGCTGAGCGTGTCCAGCGGGGTAAGCACCTCGTCCCTTCTGCCCGCGAGGTACCCGGAGATGATGGTATCGGATATCCCCGGAGACAGGTAAGGCTTCCCCTCCAGCACATGGGTGACAGCCTGGAGGAGTTCCTGGTGCGTCGACTCCTTCAGGAGATACCCGTTGGCACCGGCCTTGAGGCTCGCGATTACATATTCCTCATTCTTGTGCACCGTGAGCACGAGGATCCTGATATCGGGACACTCCCGGCGGATCTCCCTGATCGCGTCGATGCCGCTCATCTTCGGCATGGAGAGGTCCATGAGGGCAAGGTCGGGCTTGAGTTCCGATATCACCCGGATGGCCTCCAGACCGTCCTGTGCCTCGCCGACGATCTCGAGACCGGAGTCCTGGGAGAGAAGGGCCTTCAGGCCTTCCCTGAGGATGGTGTGATCTTCCGCTATGACGATTCTCTTCCTGTTCCCTGTGCCCATTCGCTCTCCCGCACCAGCTCCATGATCTGCAGGGAACGAGTATAACCCACAAGGGCCGCGAAGTGAAGGGGTCCCTTCTCACCGCTCATCGAGCACCTTCCTGACGGTCTTCGCCAGTTCCCCCATCTCTATGGGTTTCAGGAGGAATTCCCGTATCCCGATGCTCCTCGCCAGCTCCTTTGTCATGTGCTCGCTGTATCCGGTGCACAGGATGATCGGGATATCATGACGGATGCTCATGAGCCTCTGGGCAACCTTGTCACCGGTCAAGCCCGGCATGGTCATGTCCGTTATCACCAGATCGAATCGACCCGGATCGTCCCCGAATACCTCCAGGGCCTCTGCACAGCTCGTCTTAGTGATGACCTTATACCCCAGTCTGCCAAGCATCATCCTTGCCAGATTCACCAGATCCGGCTCGTCGTCGATGAAAAGGATGCGTTCGGTACCTGTCTGGAGAGGCCTTTCATCGTGTGATTCCTTCATATCCTCCATGGCATCCACCATGGGCAGGTACACGGTGAAGGTCGTGCCCCTGCCGGGCTCGCTGGTGCACGTGATGGCCCCTTCGTGGTTCTTCACGATCCCGTGCACCACGGACAGACCCAGGCCGGTGCCGCGGCCCTGTTCCTTGGTGGTGAAATAGGGCTCGAAGATCCTTTCCTGCACCTCGGGTGTCATGCCGTGGCCGGTATCGCTCACCGTGAGCGTCACATAAGGACCCATGGGGAGCTCCGGCACCCTCCGTGACATCTCACCGTCCACATACACCTTCTTCAGGCTCACGGACAGTACTCCCCCGTTCTCTTCCATGGCGTGGGCAGCATTGGTGCAGAGGTTCATCATGATCTGATGGATCTGGGTAAGGTCGGTCAGGACCAGGCCCAGGTCCATGATGTCCTGACGGATCTCGATGGTGCTGGGTATGGCCGAGCGGAGCATCTTGAGGGATTCCTTGACGACGGTGCCGATGGCCAGTGGAGAATACGAGTTGTCCGTTTTCCGGCAGAAGGTGAGGATCTGACTCACCAGCTCCTTGGCCCGATCCCCCGCCCTGAGGATCCCCTTCAGATCGTCCCTCACCTTGTCCGGGACGGAGTCATCATCCAGGGCAAGTTCGGTATACCCGATGATGAAGGAAAGGATGTTGTTGAAGTCGTGGGCAATGCCGCCGGCCAGGGTCCCGATGGACTCCATCTTCTGCGCCTGGGTGAGCTGGGCCTCGAGTCTCTTCCTTTCCTCCTCGGCACGCTTGCGTTCCGTGATGTCCCTTACGATGGCCCACAGCCCAACCGGGTTTCCCCCATCATCCCTGATGAGATAGCTCCGGAGTTCCACCGGGAATACCGTGCCGTCCTTCCTTTGGTATTCCTTTTCATAGATGTCTGAATATCCCCTGGAGACAACCTGTTTCTCAATGATTTCCGCTTCGAAGCCATGCCACCGTTCAGGGGTCAGATCCATATACCTCAGCCCCTCTACGTCAGCCGGCACACAATCCAGCATCCGCAGATAGGCCTCGTTGTACTCCCGGATACTGCCGTCCATGTCGGTGCCGACGAAACCGTCCATCATGCTGTCGTACAACTGCCGGTACCTGGCTTCGGAGACCCGGAGCGCATCCTCGGAGCGCTGCCTCAGGTCGATCTCCCGATCCTTCTCTCTGAGCGCTGCCTGCAGCTTCCTGTTCACTTCCTCGAGCTGTTCGAGCTTCTGTTCGAGCTTGTGGATCAGGCTCTCGTTGTAGGCCTTGAGGTATACCTCACCGCTTGATGCAGGCTCGGGAATCCGGAGAACACCCCTGGCATGTTCATCGAGAACCGCGGCTATCGTTTCCATGAACTTTTCCGGCTCTGCGGGTTTGACGATGAAACGCGAGGCGCCGAGGCTCAGGGCAAAGTCCTCATCCTTCTTGTCCGTGTACGTGGCAGTGTAGAAGATGAAAGGGATGTTCCTCAAGGCTTCGCGGTTCTTGACCTCATGGCAGAGCTGGAATCCGTCCATCTGCGGCATGAGAATATCCGAGATGATGAGGTCGAAGGGCTGCCTCTCCAGTTCCTGCAGCGCCTCCACGCCGTTGTGTACCGATACGACCTCATACCCGGAGCCCCGCAGCATGCTCTCCATTAGATAGAGGTTCGCGGCATTGTCGTCCACGCTGAGAATTTTCATGAAGGGTCTCCCCTGTCGCCCAGGAAGCTTACGATGTCCCGGCCGAAGGTCTCCGGGTTGACGGGCTTTTCGATATACCCCGCGAAACCTGATCTGATTGCCTTGTCCCGGTCACCCGGCATGGCATAGGAACTCACGCCCACCACCGGGATACGGTGCAGATCCGGATCGCTCTTCAGCCTCCTGGCGGTCTCGTACCCGTCCATCTCGGGCATCTGGATGTCCATCACGATGAGATCGGGTTTCTCCCTGCGGGCCATTTCGATGGCCAGGGCGCCATTGGTTGCCGTATCGACGGTGAATCCCTCCCGCTCGAGGAGGAACTTCGCCAGATACCTGTTGTTCTCATTATCTTCCACCAGCAGGATCTTAGCCTTCATGTCGCACCTCTTGAAGAATGAGTGGGACGGTGAACGTGAACCGGGACCCTCTGCCGAATTCACTTTCGACTTCGATCTCTCCACCCATCAAAGTGAGCAGGGTCCGGCAGAGGTAGAGTCCCAGGCCGGTCCCTTCATAAACCCGTTTGGCCGATCCGTCCACCTGGCGGAAGGCCTCGAAGAGCATGGGGAGGTTTTCGGGTTTGATGCCGATACCCGTGTCGGCGACACACACCCTCAGCTTTCCGTCCTCAGCCCCGGCATCGATCCTGATCTCGCCCTGCTCGGTGAATTTCACTGCATTGTTGGCGAGGTTCAGGAGCACCTGGTAACAGCGTTTCCGATCGCCCGTCATGCTTATGCCGGGGCCCGGGAGTTCGGCATGGAGGCTGATGCCCTTCTGGTTCGTCATGGGCATCAGACCATTGACCACCTCGGTCACCACGTCGGCGAAGTTGAATCCTTTGTGCTCGAGTTCCACCTTGCCCGCCTCGATACGGGAGAGATCGAGCAGATCATTGATGAGCGACAGCAGATGTTTCGCAGAGGTATATGCCATGTCCAGCTGTTTCTTCTGCTCGTCGTTGACCGGGCCCGCGAACCCCTGTCTGAGGATGCCGGTAAACCCGATGATGGAGTTCAGCGGCGTTCGCAGTTCATGGCTCATGGTGGCAAGGAACTGCGACTTCAACCGATCGAGCTCCCGGAGGCGCTCGTTTGCCGAGACCAGTTCCGCGGTCCGCTCCCGGATGCGCAGCTCAAGCTCGTCATGGGCCTTCTGCAGTTCCTTCTCGGCCTGTCTCTCTTTGGTGACGAGCAGATCGAGTTCCGTGTTCATCGCCTTCAGTCTCTCATTGATCAACGTGAGCTCTCGCGTCTTCACATCAACCTGTCGTCGCAGGAGCAAGGCGAACAGCCCGATGAGGACCAACAGCCCGGTAATCAGCGCCAGTGCCGCAATGATGGAACGCGGTATCAACGGTTGAGGCTTTATGTCCAGCCAGTGGTTCAGTGACTGAAAGTACACGGAATCGGTATCGTTCTTCATCGAAACCAGGTGCCTGTCAATGGTTTCGACCACATCCTTGGCACCGTCCCGGGGAAAGGCGAGATAAAGGTTTTCCGGACGGAATATGATGTGTGTCGGGACGATATCCCTGTACCTCAAGGGAGAGAAAAAGAAAAACCGGCTTGCAACCATTGCGTCCACTTCACCTGACTGTACCGCCCTGGCGCTGCTTTCATAATCGGGGTAGGATTGCACGGTAAATTCGATGGGAAAGGCGGTCCTTATCTCGTCACGAAGATACTTATCCTGAACCGATCCCTCGAGCACTGCGATCTTCTTCGACTGCAGATCTGGGATCGATCCGATATGAGCCTCCCGACGCGAATACACCTCGAGCCAGGATTCCAATACGAATATCCTGTTGAAGGTAAACCGCTCTGCCCTCTCCTGAGAATAGGACACATCCACCAGCATGTCGATCTCATTGCCTTCCAGACGGCGGATATTCTCGGCCCAGGTGCCAAAGACGTAATCGATCTTCCAGTCTTCTCTTCGGGCTATTTCGTTGATGATATCGACAAATATGCCTTTGGGTGTTCCGAAATCATCCACGAATACCTTGGGGTTGTTCTGATAGATGCCGACCCGCAGGGTCCGTACCTGTGCATGGGCAGGGGGCGGGGAGAACGACGGTGCAGGGAGAGGGACCTGAAGCAGGGCCGGGAGGTCCAGCAGCACCAAGGCCAGTATCACCCCGGTCGCCAGGAATAGGAAACCCGGCATGGTGGAGCGCTGTGTCTTTGTCTCCGGGTGATGATGCTGTCCCTTCATACACGCCCTCTTCGCTCTACCCGGTTTTCTCTTGTGCAGCGGCCTGCCAGATCTCAGGCCATGGACGGCCGATTAGCATGCAATACCATCACAGAAATACTTTTATACCGATATGATTAATGCTATCACATTGTCTCCCATCGATCATCCTTAAAACTCGAAAAGGACCCCCTCTGGTATCGGCCTTCGTCACCCGGATTCACTTCCCCATGTCGAGCACCTTCCTCACGGTCTTGGCCAGCTCCCCCATCTCTATGGGTTTCAGGAGGAATTCCCGAATTCCGATGACCTTCGCCCGTTCCTCGGTGATGTGCTCGCTGTACCCGGTGCACAGGATGATGGGGATATCGGGATGTATCTCGAGGATCTTCTGTGCCAACCTGTCCCCGGTCATGACCGGCATGGTCATGTCGGTGATGACGAGATCGAACTGGTCGGGGCCTTCCCTGAACATATCGAGGGCCTCCACGCTGCTCGACCTGACGGCCACCCGGTAACCCAGCTTGCTCAGCATCTTCTCCGCAAGGCCCGTGAGGGTCGGCTCGTCGTCCACGAAGAGGATGCGTTCGGACCCGGTGGGCAGGGGTTCTCTCCTCACCGGGGCGGCTGCCTTCATCTCGGTCTCGATCTCGGGCAGATACACCTCGAAGGTGGTTCCCTCACCCAGTGCGCTCCTGCAGACGATCGCCCCCTGATGGCTCTTCACGATGCCGTGCACCACCGACAGGCCCAGCCCGGTTCCCCGCCCCAGGTCCTTGGTGGTGAAGTAAGGCTCGAAGATGCGGTCAAGCACCTCCAGAGGCATGCCATGTCCGGTGTCAGCGATGGTCAGCCTCAGATAAGAACCCGGATTCACATCAAGATCTCTGGCAGTATCCTGATCGAGGTGCACCTTTTTCAGGCCTACCTCAAGCACGCCGCCGGTCCTGTCCATGGCATGGGCGGCGTTGGTGCAGAGGTTCATGACGATCTGGTGGATCTGGGTCGGGTCGGAAAGGACCAGCCCGGAGTCCGCAATGTCCTGCCTGATCTCGACGGTGGTGGGGATCACTGAGCGCAGCATCTTGAGGGACTCCTTGATCACGGTCCTCAGGGCAAGGGGCGAGTAGGTGATGTCCGTCTTGCGGCTGAAGGTGAGGATCTGACCTACCAGGTCCCTTGCGCGGTCGCCCGCCTTGAGCACCTCCCTGAGCTCGCGCTTCACCTTTTCAGGCTCGGTCATATCATCGATGGCAAGCTCGGTGTAACCAATGATGGCGGCAAGGATGTTGTTGAAGTCATGGGCTATACCTCCTGCCAGAGTCCCGATGGACTCCATCTTCTGCGCCTGGGTGAGCTGCATCTCGAGCCTCTTCCTCTCCTCGGCGGCCTTCCTGCGTTCGGTGATGTCGCGGGTGATGCCGAGAAAACCGATAAGCCTCTCGTCCTCGTCCCGTAATGTAGTGAAGGTCGTTTCCGTCCATATCGCGGACCCATCCTTGCACCTCTCCTCCAGCTCCAAGGTGCGTGATCGCTGAAGCTCCTTAGACTCTTGTCCCTCTATCTCCAGCTCTTCCCGGAAAACCTTCTCCGCGGCTTCCAGAGAGGCAGGGGTAAGGATGTCATCGGGCCTCTGAGCTATGGCCTCCTCAACTGCGTAGCCACGGATACGCTCCACGGACGGGCTGATATAGGTGAAGCGCAGGTCGTTATCCATGGTGAAGATGATGTCGCTGGCATTCTCGGCGAGTAGGCGATAGCGGCTTTCGCTCTCTCGTAACGCCTCTTCCATGACCACGCGCTCGGTGATGTCACGGCCCTCGGGGATGACCAGCACCACCTTGCCCTCCTCGTCCTTTACGGGCTTGAGGGAGAAGTCTATATAGTGCAGATTCCCACCGGAATCGCAGTGCGTCGTCACAAAGCGGACCAGTTCTCCCCTCGCTGACTTCCGTATCGCGTCCCTGAGCTTCTCCTGCTCATGGCGCGAGTGACTCCACCACGGCGTGTCCCAGAATGCCTTCCCGACCACCTCGTCCTCACTTGCCCCGGCGAGGTCCAGGGCGGTGGAATTGGCCTTCAGAATGACCCCCTCGGGGTTCATGAGTCCCATGAGGTGGTAGGACTGGTTGAACATGGCGCGAAAGATACCTTCGCTTTCCTGGAGCGCCTCCTCCGCCTGCCTTCGTTTTGTGATATCTTCACATGTGCCCTCGTAGTACAAGAGGTTGCCATCCGGGTCCTGTACGGTATGGACATTGATGGACACCCAGATCTCGCTCCCATCATTCCGTTTCAGCTCCACCTCGAAGCCCTCGACACGCCCCTTCTCCTCGAGTATGCCCGCGAGCCGGGTCCGCTCTTCGGGATGGACATAGAACTGCCTGGCGATGTTAAAGGTACCCGAGATCAGCTCATCGGGGGAGTCGAAGCCCAGGATCCTCGCAAAGGCGGGGTTGACCGTGGCATACCTCCCGTCGGGCATGGTCTGGAAGATTCCCTCCACCGCGCCCTCGAAGATGACGCGGTACTTCTCCTCGCTCTTCCTGAGCTCCTCCTCGGCATGCTTCTGCTCGGTGATATCCTCCATCATGCCGAGCTGGTTGTGTGCCCTTCCATCGGCCCCGGGGAGGAAGAAACCCCGGTCCCTGATCCAGACATAGTGGCCGAGCCTGTGCCGCATGCGGTACTGGGCATCCCAGAAGGCGCAGTCCTTCTCGGCCGTCCCCAGTGAATCCAGCGTCGCCTGCAGGTCTTCGGGATGGAGCAGTTCTTTCCACTGGGCAAACCCGCCTTTGAACTCGTCAGGTGGATACCCGAGCACCTTCTCGATGCTCTTTCCCCAGGTGATCTCTCCAGTGGGCACGAGGTACTCGTAGGCCACCTGGCCCGAGGCCTCCACGATGAGGTCATAGCGGCGCATCCATGCCTGCAGTGCCTCCTCCACCCTCTTGCGGTCGGTGATGTCCCTGATGGACTCGATGGCCCCTATCACCTTGCCCTCGCTGTTGTACAGGGGCGAGGCGATGGCCCAGATGAAGGCCCCTCTTCCGATGTACAGGGCCGGGGTGAAGACCTCGGCATAGATGGTCTCGCCTTTCCGTCTGATATTCTTGTACCGTGAAAGGATCTCAGAGTCATCCCTGCCGATGAAATCCACGAGGTACGGACCTGCCGCGCCGTAAAAGGGAACCATGGCTTCGAAGTGGTCCTTTCCCAGCATCTCCCCCTTGGGTATCCCGGTCATCTCCTCCATGGCACGGTTCCAGGCGATGACGCGGTTTTCGCTGTCCGTGATGAGGGTGGCGTCAGGGAGGAACTCGATGATGTTCTCGAACCTCCGGTTGGCCTCCCTCAGTCGTTCCTCCGCCTGCTTGCGCTCCGTGATGTCGCGCACGATGGCCCACATGCCCGTGGGTCTTTCTTTGTCGTCGGTCAGGAGGTACGTGCGCATCTCCACGGGGAACACGGTTCCGTCCCTGCGGCGGTACTCCTTCTCGTAGATGTCCGAGTATCCCCTGACTAGGACCTCTTTCTCGATGATCTTGGACTCGAAGGTGTGCCATTTCTCAGGGGTTATGTCTTGATAGGTGAGCCCCCTGATCTCCCCGGCATCGTATCCGAGCATCGTCAGGTAGGACTCGTTGCATTCAACGATGTTACCATCGAGGTCGACCCTGACGAAGGCGTCCATCATGCTGTTGTGCAGCCTTCGATACCTCGCCTCGGATGACCTCAGGTCATCCAGGGCATGCGTGCGTACCGTGATGTCCCTGAAGTCCCATATCCGCCCGGTCTCCTTGCCCTCCATGATAACGGGGCAGGAATACCGCTCAAAGACCCTGCCGTCCTTGAACCTGATCTCGTCCAGGTCCTCCCGGGAGCTCTGATAGAGATCCCTGACCTTTGCCAGGAACCCGTCCGGATCCTCCAGCTGATCGAGGACATAGGCCAGCAACTTTTCGTCCTCCCGGGATCCCTGCAATTCATGGGGGATGCGCCACATCTCAATGAACCGCTGGTTCATCTGGGAGATCTTCCCCCTGCCGTCCACCACCAGGATCCCGTCCGCAGTGGCGTTGAAGGTGGCCCGGAGAAGCTCCTCGCTCTCCCGCAGCGCCTTTTCGGCCTTCTTCCTCCCGGTGATGTCATGGAAGAACGCGGTCATGCGGCCCGGCCCCGTCTGAAAGGCAAACACCTCGAAGGCACCGGTGATGTCCTTGTCCTCATAGAGGACCACTTCCTGCTCCCATCGCTTCCCCGTGAGCGCCACTTCCCGGTAGTTGTCCGGAATACCGGTCTTTTCAAGCATGGGGAACGCCTCTTCGATCCTCTTGCCGAACAGGGAATAATGATCATGGCCCAGGATACGGTCGGCCGCCGGATTTCCTCCGGTGAAGATCAACCGGCCGTCGGCCTCGAGCCGGTAGCTGTGGGCCCCGAACGGGGCGTTGTCGATGATCTCGCGGATGCGCTTCTCGCTTTCTTTCACGGCCTGTTCAGCCATCCATCTTGCCGTTATGTCGATGCAGCTCCCTTCGATGTGCAGGGGGTTGCCCTCCCTGTCCCTTGCCAGATGGAAGTTCAGCATCACCTTCAAGGGGCTCCCGTCGGTGCGTCTGAACAGGATCTCGCTGCCCGTGACCTTTCCTTCCCGGAGCAGCCGGCCGATCAGTGCCCTGCGTTCCTCGGGGTCCGCATAGATCTGTGCACCGATATCGGTGACCCTCTCTCTGACATCCTGCGGAGAGTCGTACCCCAGCATGCGGGCCAGCGAGATGTTGCACATGAGGAGCCTGCCGTCCAGGCTGGTCTGGAAGATCCCCTCGATGGCGTTCTCGAAGAGCGATCGGTACCGTTCCTCGCTCTCCATGAGGGCGGTTTCCGTTTTCCTCCGCTTGGTGAGGTCATGGATGGTTTCGATGGCCCCGGTTATCCGCCCCGCTTCGTCATAGATGGGGCTCGTCTTGCCCCAGAGATATCTGTTCAGGGATGCGAGATCCATCTCGGCATAGAGGACGTCTCCTTCTCGCTTGACAAGGGTGTATTTGTTCTCCATGTCCGGGTCCGGTCTCAGGACGAGGTCGATGAGGATGGGTCGTCTCTCGTGATAAAACGGGATGGCATACTCGTAGTCGCCTTTTCCCACCATGTCTTCGGCCCTTGTGCCGGTCAGCTCTTCCAGAGCACGGTTCCAGGCGACGATCCTTTTTTCCTTGTCGATGATGAAGGTCGCATCCGGGAGGAACTCGATGATGTCTTCGAGACGCCTGTTGCTCTCCCTGAGCTTCTCCTCGGTCAGCTTACGCCCGGTTATGTCCACGAAGAGGGACAACAGGCATGTCTCCCCGCCGATCTCCACAACCTCGGCGGAATAGCGGGTGATGACCACCCTGCCGTCCTTGGTACGGAAGCGCGCCTCCTGATCGTTTACGGTCTCTCCCCCCGCAAGCTTCTGGATCAGGCACTCTCGATCCTTCGGATCGGCCCAGATCTTCAGCTCACCCGCCGTGTGACCGATGACTTCTTCCTTCGTGTACCCGAGCAGTGTCTCAAACGCCTCATTGACATCGATGAGGAGGCCGTCGTTCAGCCCTGTGACGGTGATGGCCACCGGGCTCGCCCTGAACACCTTGGAAAACTTCTCCTCGGAGGCCTTCAGGGCCTCTTCAGCCTGTTTCAGCCCGGTGATGTCCCGGTGCTGAACGACTGCATTGGTGATCCTCCCCTGCGCATCCCTGATGGGGAACACGGTGACATCAAGAATCACAGAGGCGCTACGCTGCACGGCAAGACTTCTAAGCTGGGAGCTGTCGTACCTGATCTCGAACCGTACCGTATCCCCTTCCTCGAACACCCGCTTCACCAGGGGAAGGAACCCCTGCTCCTCCACGATATTGTCTTCAAGGATGTTATATCTTCCTATGACCTCATCGTCCGAGAGGTGCAGCATGTCCCTGCACGCATTATTGATCCGCAGGAGTATGCCCTTCTCGTCTGAGATCCACATGGGGAAGGGACTCTGATCGATGATGCTGCCGAGGAACGACTCCGATGTGCGCAGGGCTTCCTCGGCCTTCTTGCGCTCGGAAATGTCCCGGACCACACTGTGAATCTCCGTCACGCTGCCTTGTGCATCGAAGATGAACCTGCCCTGGGTCTCGACCCAGAGGACGGAACCATCGTGTCTTATCATGCGGAACTCGGCACGGTATCGGTCATCCCCCCTCCTCTGCGAGTCCTGTATGGCTTCCCAGATGCCGTCCATGTCGCCGGGTGCCACGAAATCCCCGGCCGGATGGCCGACCATGTCTTCTGGTTTGTATCCGAGCATGCGCTCACACGCAGGGGTGGTATAGATGATCGTACTGTCCGGCAGATGCCGTGTGATCATATCCGTTGCATTGTCGATGAGCAGACGATATGTCCTGTCGCTCTCACGCAGCGCATCCTCGGACTTCCTGCGATGGTCCAGCTCCGCATACAGCCTCTCATTGGCGTGCTGCAGCTCGGCCGTGCGCTGGGCGATATGTCCTTCGAGGGAGGCGTACTCGTTGTGCACCTTTTCCAGCAGACGATTGAACGACCTGCCCAGGGCGCTGATCTCGTCGTCTCCCTGGACGCTCACCGGCGATATCCAGGAGCTTTCCGTGCGGGCTGCGAGCTCTTCGATATGGGCCGCCATGGCAGCGAGGCGCCGGGACACGGTTACCCGGAACCGGTGAAGAACGGCCCCGAGCAGGAGGAGGGATGCGCCGGCCATGACCACCCCCAGGACGCCCCTCTCGGCCGTGAGGGCGGCGTTGACGACGACCAGAACGGCCAGCAGCCCCAGGAGAAGGAGGAATCGGGTTTTCATGCTCTTCATAGTAAGACCTCCGATGGAGTAACATCCTGCAGGTTCGACCGGACAATCACCCGCGTCTTGCCTGATACGTCACTGATAATAATAATGCCCATAGGTTCATGAGCAATCTTAAGCCCACAACGCATAACCGCCTTTCGTATTGACATGGCCGGTGAAGCCATGGATGGTAAAAATCATGGGAAAGTTCGTGGAACGGGTAAGCTCGGGGATCGAGAGCCTCGACCGCATGGTCGACGGCCTGCGGACCGGCGACAACGTGGTCCTGCAGGTGGACAATATCGACGACTATCGGCTCTTTGTAACCCCCTTTGTGCACAGGGCGCTCTCTGAACGACGCAAGGTCGTGTACCTGCGCTTTGCCGGGCACAGGCCGCTCATCGAGAACGAACCCGGCGTCATCACCCATACCCTGGACGCCTACAGCGGGTTCGAGACGTTCTCCACCCAGGCCTACCACCTCATCACCGAAGAGGGGGAGAACGTGTTCTACGTCTTCGACTGCCTTTCCGACCTCCTGTCCGCCTGGGCGACGGACCTCATGATCGGCAACTTCTTCAGGATCGCCTGCCCCTACCTCTTCCAGCTCAACACCGTGGCCTATTTCGCCATTCTCAGGAACAGCCACTCGTTCAAGACCGTGGCCAGGATCCGTGAGACCACGCAGGTCCTCATCGACGTGCACAACGTGGACGGCCACATCTACGTCCACCCCCTGAAGGTGAAGGGACGCCACTCCCCCACCATGTTCCTCCCCCACCTGCTCCAGGACGACCGGTTCATCCCCATAACCAGCAGCGTCGACACGGGGCGGCTCTTCAGCAACATATCCAGGAGGGACACCGAGGAGACGAGGAGGAATCTGGACTACTGGGACCGTCTGTTCCTTTCGGTGGAAGGCCTCGTGGAGACCAGTGGGGCGCGCGAGGAGAAGAGGCAGCTCCTCAAGCACCTGTGCGAGGTCATCATCGGACGAGAGCAGCGGATCCTCGACCTGGCGGTGAAGCACTTCACCCTCGAGGACCTCCTCGACATCAAGACACGCCTCATCGGTTCCGGATATATAGGAGGAAAGGCGGCGGGCATGCTCCTGGCCCGTAAGATCCTCTCCCGCGACACATCCCTTGACTGGAACGAATGGCTCGAGCCGCACGACTCCTTTTATATCGGATCCGATGTCTTCTACACCTACATCGTGGAAAACGGCTGGTGGAAGCTCAGGATGGAGCAGAGAACGCCAGAGGGATACTTCACGGTGGCCCAGGTGCTCCGCGAGTACATGCTCGAAGGGGCCTTCCCCGAGGAGGTGGAGGAACAGTTCTGGCGCATGATCGAGTACTTCGGCCAGTCGCCCATCATCGTCCGGTCGAGCAGCCTCCTGGAGGATGCCTTCGGGAACGCCTTTGCCGGGAAATACGAGAGCATCTTCTGCGTCAACCAGGGCTCCCCGGAACAGAGGTTCGTCCAGTTCAGGGAGTTTGTCAGGCGGGTATACTCGAGCATGATGAACGAGGACGCGCTGACTTACCGCATCCAGCGGAAGCTCGACCAGCTCGACGAGCAGATGGCCCTGCTGGTCCAGAGGGTTTCGGGGTCTTACCGGGGTGCGTATTTCTTCCCGGACATGGCCGGTGTGGGCATCTCGTACAACACCTTTGCCTGGAAGAAGGACATGGATGCACGGTCCGGGATGATCCGGATCGTCCTGGGCCTGGGGACCCGCGCCGTGAACCGGGTGGACAACGACTACCCCCGCATCGTGGCCCTGGATGCACCTCTCGTCAAACCTTACAGCGGTATCGGGGATGCCAGGAAGTATTCCCAGCACGAGGCCGACGTGCTCGACATCGCCCGGAACAGCCTGGAGACCATTCCCGCCGAGGATGCCCTGAAGGCAGGCATGAAGGTCAGCCTCGACCTCCTCGGAAACCCCGACCGGGACACCGGCGGCATGGCATGGGAGGAAACACCGGGGGGACAGGACCGGCGGATCCTCACCTTTGACGGGATTCTTTCCGACAGCCCGCTGACCGGGATCATGCAGCGGATGCTCAAGACCCTCGAGGGAGTCTACAACTACCCGGTGGACATCGAGTTCACGGTGAATTTCACCGGCGAAGGCGGCTTCGCCGTCAACCTGGTCCAGTGTCGGCCGCTCCAGACCAAGGGCGAGGGCAAACGGGTCAGCCTCCCAACCGACATACCCAGGAAGAACCTGCTCTTTTCCACCGAAGGGACCTTCATGGGAAGCAGCACCATGCAGCCTATCCGGCGCATCGTATCCGTGGACCCCGATGGTTACCACCGGCTCTCCCTGTCCGAAAAATACGATATCGCCAGGCTCATCGGGAAGATCAATCGGCAGATCGTGGACCGGGACCAGCTGCCCACCCTGCTCATCGGCCCGGGGAGATGGGGGACGACGACACCATCGCTTGGTGTCCCTGTCCGCTTTGCGGAGATCAACAACATGTGCCTCATGGTGGAGCTCGGCCACATGGGCGGGGCGGCGACCCCGGAGCTCTCCTTCGGCACCCACTTCTTCCAGGATCTCGTGGAGACGGATATCTTCTACGTGGCCCTCTTTCCGGATGCCGAGAACTCCTACCTCAACCGGGAGCTCCTCGTCCTGGGAACCAACATGCTGAAGGATATCCTTCCGGAGCAGGGTAAATACGAGGATGTGGTCTTGGTGAAGGACCTCGGGGAAGAGCGGTACTACCTGTGTGCCGACGTCGTCACCCAGCGGGTGCTCTGCTACCGGGACGCCGGAGGGAACCCCTAGAGATCACCGGTTCATGGCCTTCCGGGTCGACGGTAACGGAGGCAGAGCCCCGTACGACAGGGACATGATCTCATCGAGGAGCTCCGGGTCGGTCCCGTCGAGGAGCATGCATGCAGCGGTCTCGGCGGGATAGACGACGGCACCGGCCAGGGCCATGGCGTTCAGGGCCGTCTCCGTGAGAGCTGCCGTGCGCGAGCAGACGGCATCGGCGATTACCACAGGATTATACCCGGTCTGCAGGAGATCCATGACGGTCCTCAGGACAGCCAGGTGTGCCTCCATGCCGACGACGAGAACGGTTTTCCGGTCGGACGCCTTGATTCCTGCACGGATCTGCCCCTCCCGCCAGCAGCTCCCGGAGAGTTTCGTGATCTTCCGTGCATCCGTCAGGAGATCATCGAGCTCTCCGATGGTAGTGCCGAACCTCTCGGGGAAATGCTCGCTCACCATGGAGGGCAGATGCAATGCCCGGGATATCCTGGCCATGATACGGACGTTTCCGCAAAAGGCCTTGCTGGAAAAGGTCTCCATTTTGGCAAAGAGCCATTCCTGTACGTCTATGGCCAGCAGCAGGGTGTCTTCGGGCTTCAGGATATAGCGGTGGGCCCGTGCGGCATCCGCTCTGCCCTGCTCCGTCCACAGGGTCTTCATGAATGACTCCCTGCACGGAAGGTACCGGTACGAGACGGGCCCGGGGTCCTGCGTTGGAGATACTCGTCCAGGGGCCTGAGGTCGGCGTATTCATGCATGGTCGCCATGGCCCTGGTGTTGGCGCTCAGACCGGCCTCCGCCAGAGCGGCACTCGGGTTGAGTCCGCCGAGCTCCACCAGGCCGACCATACCTTCGGTGACAGAGATACCAAGGAGCGGCTGAAATGCGTACCCGTGCAGTGTGGTGCTCCTGAACCCGCACAGAACAAGCTTCTGCGTCAATCTCCGGGAAGCGAAGAGACCTTCTCCGGGGATCTCCCGGAAGCTGCCCAGGATACATCCGCTCCCGGTATCAAGGGTGTCGAGCACACCCGTCATCCTGCTCCTGATGAAGATCTCCAGCGGGGCCACCGAGGAGTGTTCATAGCTGATGAAGGACTTGAAACGAACGGGTTTCCTGTTTGCGACTTCGATGATGCCGCCGACCCTGGGACGGATGGGGATGCCCGACCTGAGGAAGATGCCGTTGATGGTGATGCTGCACACCGTACCGATCCCGGCCATGCCGTCGGGGATCTTCACGTCACCGATATGCTCGCCGCCTCGGGCGATGGTTATCCTGTCGTTCAATGCATAGGGCGAACCGAACACCGCATCGAGGACTTCGAGGGCACGCTCCACATGGTGTTCCGGGACATAGCTGACGTTCAGGATGACCCTGCCCCTGCCCGTGTCCGGGTGGAAGTCCGTCTGCACGGAGAGCCTGTTGATCCTGTCGATGATGAATCCCACACGGTCGAAAGCGAAACCCTGCCGGAGCTCGCCGCGCCCCTTGTCGGTGATCATCCTGCCGCTCCTTGAGCAGTTGGAGGTGAAGCCCTGCTCGTCGAGCATCTTGAGATAGTGCCGGGCCGTCCTCCCGGAGATCTCCAGGCCCTGAGACGCAAGCTGTGATACGATCTGGGAGGACCGTACCGGTCCATGGTGCTTCTCAAGGGTGGAGAGGATGGCGAACATGACCCTGTTCATGTCCGCCCCCCCGTCCGTCTGCTTTCCCTGTACCATGCGTTCCGGCAGAGTCCCATCACGAATTCCCCTGTTACACGACCCCGAACGCCAGCATGGCGTTGGCGACCTTGAGGAAACCGGCGACATTCGCACCCATCACGTAATCACCCTTCCTGCCGTAGGCATCGGAGGCCTGGATGCAGGTATTGTGGATGCTCTTCATGATCCCGTGCAGCCGGTTGTCCACCTCTTCCCGGGACCAGGAAAGGCGCATGCTGTTCTGGCTCATCTCGAGGCCCGATGTGGCGACACCGCCGGCATTGGCGGCCTTGCCAGGACCGTAGAGGAATCCGTTGTTCTGGTAGATGCGGATGGCTTCCGGTGTGGAGGGCATGTTCGCTCCCTCGGAGATGCAGTAACAGCCGTTCTTCACCAGTGCCTCGGCATGTCCACCGTCGATCTCGTTCTGCGTGGCGCAGGGCAGGGCGATATCCACCTTGATACCCTGGCTCTTGATCACATCCCAGATGCTCTCGCCGATGTAGCAGCAGGCGCCCTTGTACTTGTCCGCATACTCGCTGATCCTGCCGCGTTTGATGTTCTTGAGGTCCTTGACGTACTTGCATTTCTTGTCGTCGATGCCCTCTTCGTCTATGATCGTGGAGCTCGAGTCGCACAATGAGATGACCTTGCCCCCGAGCTCGTTGACCTTTTCCACGGCATACTGGGCCACATTGCCTGATCCGCTTATGGCAACGGTCTTGCCCTTGAAGTCCTTCCCCTTGGCCGCGAGCATCTCGGCGGCGAAGTAGACGCATCCGTAACCGGTGGCCTCCGGCCTGATGAGGCTTCCGCCGTAGGCGAGGTTCTTGCCCGTCAGGACACCCGTATGTTCGTTGAGAATCTTCTTGTAGTATCCGTACAGATAGCCGATCTCCCGGCCGCCCACGCCGATATCGCCGGCCGGCACGTCGGTGTCGGGACCGATGTGCCGGAAGAGCTCACGCATGAACGAGTAGCAGAACCGCATGACCTCGTTGTCCGACTTGCCCTTGGGATCGAAGTCGGACCCCCCCTTGGCTCCGCCCATGGGCAGGGTGGTCAGCGAGTTCTTGAAGATCTGCTCGAATCCGAGGAACTTCAGGATCCCGAGGTTCACCGACGGGTGGAACCGGAGCCCTCCCTTGTAGGGGCCGATGGCGTTGTTGAACTGGATGCGGAACCCCCGGTTGACCTGGACCTCGCCCTTGTCGTCGACCCAGGGTACGCGGAACATGATCACCCTGTCCGGTTCGACGATCCGCTCATAAATCTTGGCCTTGACGAACTCGGGATGTTTCTTCGCGGTCGGCTCCAGGCTCATGAGCACTTCTTCCACAGCCTGGTGGAATTCGAATTCATTCGGGTCCTTCTGTTTCACCTTTTCAATAACATCACCAATTACCGACATCTTCTTCTCTTCCTCCTATGGATATAATTCGTCCTTATCTCTGCGTGAGAACGCTCCTGCCTTCCTGTTCAGAAGTTAAGCGGTCGTAAGGGAATCAGGATCCGACATAGACCTGCATCGGATTTATGGCCCGCTCGAAGACATCTATGGATTTCCCCACTATGAGCAGGCCGTCGATCTGCCGCAGGCTTTCCGGGAGAGGCTCCCCCTGGGAGAGCTCGATGGTCTCGCACTGCCATCCGCTGGCATTCAGCACATCAGCGAGCTGGTCCGTGCATTCATGGTTCCCGTGTTTGACAACTACCAGTCGTTTCTTCATCGCTTGGGTACCCGCCTTCTCGGTATGAGAAAATCTCTATTCATCAAACCCGAAAAATGCAGGTCACACAATCAGGCCAAAGCTGTTTTTACCATAGGGGTTTCCCCTATGCTTACATAAGGGAATCCTGGATGAGGGCGTTCAGAAGCCGCTTGATCGGGAGGAGATATCGGAAAGGGCCCTTTCAAGCCTGCCGATTTGATCAGGTCAGGGAAAAGAAGAACTCCATCGATGATTCCTGCTCAATTCCCATTCTGATCCCACTGGATGGCGTATTTCATGAGATCGGTGCCGGTGTTGAGCTTGAGTTTCTCCTTGATATGGGAACGGTACGACTCGATGGTCTTCACGCTCAGGTGGAGCTTGTCCGCTATCTGGCTCGTCTTGAAACCCTGCCCGATCAGCCTGAACACGGTCAGCTCCCGGTTGCTCAGGAGGTCGAGGGGAGTGTTCACGCCTTTCGCATCTCCCGATATGAGCGTCTCGAGCATCTTTGTGGTGATCCTGTCGCTGACGAAGATCTCACCGCCCAGCACCTTCCTGATGGCCACGAGAACCTTGTCCACGGCCTCCTGCTTCATGATGTAGCCCCGGGCTCCTGCGCGCAGCGCACGCTCCGCGTACAGGGTCTCATCGTGCATGGATACGACCAGGGCCGGCAGGTCCCGGTATTTCAGCTTCATGGTCTTGATCAGCTCGATGCCGTCCACCCCCGGCAGGGAAAGGTCCACGATGACGATGTCGGGTTTCACGGTCTCGATCATATCGAGCCCGGCCGGAACGTCCTCGGCCTCCCCCGCAACGACGAGATCGGGCTCCTGGTCAATGACCATGGCGAGCCCCTTCCTCAGGATCGGATGATCGTCGACGATCAGTATCTTTCTGCGGCCCATTCTCTTCCTCCTTCAGACCGGCGGCATGGAACCGTCGCCACTAGAATCCACCCTTGAGCTGAAAGCAACACACAAGGTCCGTTCCGCCTTCGGGACGTGCCCTGATATCGATGGTCGCCTCGAACATGGAAGCCCGGTAGCGCATGATGGAAAGGCCCATGCCCCTCCCCTGGCTCGGGGTTTTCCCGTATCCTATGCCGTTGTCGCGTACCGTCAGGTCGCACATCTGGCCCTCCCTCTTCAGGGAAATGGTGATCTCGTCCGCCCTGCCATGCTTGATGGCGTTGTTCAGGGCCTCCTGAACGATCCGGTAGAGGTGGGTGGCCTTTTCGTTGTCATAGATGAAGATCGGATCGGAACATATGAAGGAACAGGGAACCCCGAACAGCCTCTTGACGTTCTCTGCGAGCTTTCCCAGGGCATGCATGAATCCGTCGGCCTGGAGTTCCACCGGGTTCAATCCCCGCGCGAATTCCCTGGTCATGGTGATGGCCTGGTCGATGAGGTCGACGATCTCCTGAACATCCGACGGCTCCAGGGGGATGTGGGAGGCTGCCTTCTTCTCCAGGACCTTGCCCATGAACCCTATGCCGGTCAGGTGCTGGCAGAGGCTGTCATGGAGATCCTGCCCGATCCTCCGCTGCTCCCTGTTGCTGATCTCGAGGATCTCCCGTTCGAGCTGCTTCCTGTTGGTGATGTCCCGCACGATGCCGAGCACCTCGTCCGCCCGGCACACGACCATTCGGACCTCGAAGTCGCGGCCCATGCCGTTGATGGAGGTATGCTGTTCATACATCTGGGGGTTGCCGGTCTCTATGGCACGCCTCACCGAGAGCATCCCCTGGTCGAGCAGCCTCCGCGGGACGAGCTTCTCCGTATCGGCCAGGGTATAGATATTTCTCCCTATCATCCTCTTGCCCAGCTCACGCAACGTGACGAAGGTGCCTTCATGGAACCCGACCAGTGTCCCGTTCCTGTCCACCTGGAACATGAGGTCCGGTATGGCGTTGAGCAGCGCCATGGTCTTCTGTTCGCTCTCCCTCAGTGCCTCCTCGGCACGGTGCCGCTCGAGGATCTTTCCGATCCTCTCGGCGATCACCTTGATGAGACTCCTCTCCTCCCGCAGGAACGGACCCTCATCCGCATCGGGCTTGGCCTCGCGATAGAACACCTCCAGCGTTCCCCGTTTCACCCCGCTGACCATGATGTCCTGCGACTGCCTCCACTGAGTCTCCGCAAAGGCCGGGCTCTCCACTACCCTGTGCCCCAGCTGGATCCGGCAGCAGGTGATCTCCGGGTACTGCCATGCATCCGGTATGATCTCCACCGTGCGCAGGAGGATCTCTTCGAGATCGAGGCCGTACTTCTCCAGGATGTTCGAGATGCTGTAGAGGCAGTTCAGCTCCTTTACCCGCTCCTTGAGGGCATGGGTGATCTCCTCGTAGTGCTCCCATTCCTTCTTTCTCTGGGATTCTGCCCTGCGAAGCCTCTCGATGGCCTTTTCAGCCCTGGTGATCTCTGCGATCACCTTTTTGCGTGGCTTCTCAAGAGATCCTTTTCCTGCGGATTTGCGTTTACCGCGGCCCTCGGCCGCCCTGGTTGAGGTCGATGATTTCATGCGATTGATCCATTCGAGGATTTACCTAGTGTATACCGGATGGAGCTCTCCCGCAACCGTGTTTGGCGTCTGATCGGCTGAACCTCAGCGCATTTCCTTCGCTCGGCCATTCAAAACCTCCTCCTCCTGTGGTATAGTGCTGGCGCACAAATTCATACCCGAGGACACGACCATGGCAAAACAGAAACGACCCGGAACCGAGAACCCGGATAGCGCACCAGACGGCCCTGACGAGTCGGCGAGATCCGTTGATTTCATCCGCACCATCATCAACGAGCACATGAAGACCGGAAAGTACGCCGGCCGGGTGAACACCCGCTTTCCTCCCGAGCCCAACGGCTACCTGCACATCGGCCATGCCAAGTCCATCTGCCTGAACTTCGGCATCGCGGCCGACTATCACGGCATCTGCAACCTCCGCTTCGACGACACCAACCCCTCCAAGGAGGACCAGGAGTACATCGACTCCATCATGGAGGACGTGCGCTGGCTCGGTTTCGACTGGGAAGACCGCATGTACTACGCCTCGGACTATTTCGAGAAGACCTACGAGCTCGCCGAGGAGCTCATCAGAAAGGGCCTGGCCTACGTGTGCGACCTGAGCGCCGAAGAGACCAGGCAGTACCGGGGCACGCTCACCGAGCCGGGCAGGGAGAGCCCGTACCGTGCCCGCAGCGTCCAGGAGAACCTCGACCTCTTCCGCCGCATGAGGGCCGGTGAGTTCCCGGACGGGGCACGGGTGCTGCGCGCCAGGATCGACATGGCCTCCCCGAACCTCAACATGCGCGACCCCATCATCTACCGGATCCTCCGCTCCACCCACCACAGGACCGGGGACGACTGGTGCATCTACCCCATGTACGACTACGCCCACCCCATCTCCGACTCGCTGGAGCGGATCACCCACTCCATCTGCACCCTGGAGTTCGAGGACCACCGGCCGCTCTACGACTGGTTCCTGGAAAAGCTCGACATGTACCGCTCGCAACAGATCGAGTTCGCCCGGCTCAACCTGAGCTACACCATGATGAGCAAGCGCAGGCTCCTCGAGCTCGTGCAGCTCGGCATAGTCTCCGGCTGGGACGACCCGCGCATGCCCACCATCGCAGGACTCCGCCGCAGGGGATACACCCCCGAGGCCATCCGCAGGTTCTGCGACCGCATCGGGGTCGCCAAGAAGGACAGCATGGTGGACATGGCCCTGCTGGAGTACCATATCCGCGAGGATCTGAACGGAAAGGCGCCCCGGATCATGGCTGTCCTCGATCCCCTGAAGGTCACCATCGAGAATTATCCCGAGGGACAGGAAGAGACCTTTGAGGTTCCTTATCACCCGGACAACCCCGCCATGGGGTCACGAAAGGTCCCCTTCTCCCGCACCGTCTACATCGAACGGGATGATTTCATGGAGAACCCGTCGCCGAAGTTCTTCCGCCTGGCGCCGGGCCGCGAGGTGCGGCTGCGCGGCGCCTACTTCATCACCTGTACGTCCACGGTGAAGGACCCAAAGACGGGCCGCGTCACCGAGCTGAGATGTACCTATGATCCCGCCACCAGGGGCGGTGACGCACCTGACGGCAGAAAGGTCAAGGGGACCCTGCACTGGGTATCGGCATCCCATGCGATCCCGGCGGAGGTCCGCCTCTACGACCGTCTCTTCACGGTGGAAAACATCGGCGGCGAGTGCGAGCGGACCGGCAAGGACTACAAGGAATTCCTGAACCAGGACTCCCTGGTGACCCTCACGGACTGCCGGATCGAGCCGTCGGCGGCCGGGGCGAGGCCGGCGAGCGGCTTCCAATTCGAACGGCAGGGATACTTCTGCATGGATTCCAAGGATTCAAGGGAAGGCGCCCTCGTGTTCAACCGCACCGTGACCCTGCGGGACACCTGGGCCAAGATCGCAAGGGCCGCCGGAGATGAGAAGCAGCCGGTCAAGGGAACATCGCAGGAGACGAAGCCGCCGGTTCTTCAGCAACCCTCCCCGGAGAAACAGGAAGAGACCACCATCGAAGACTTCGCCAAGCTGGACCTCAGGGTGGGAAGGGTCATGGAAGCCGCCACCGTCGAGGGCTCGGACAAGATGGTGCGGCTCATGATCGATCTGGGCGAGGGACGTCTCCGCCAGATCTTCGCCGGCATCCGGCCCGCATATCCCGATCCGGCCGTGCTCGTCGGCAGGAGCGTTACCGTGGTGGCAAACCTCAGGCCCCGTAAAATGAAGTTCGGCACCTCCGAGGGCATGATCCTGGCAGGGGGCAGCGGAGACACCTGGCGCATCTGCACCTTCGACGACGGTCCAGCCCCGGGGGACAAGGTGTCGTAGCATGCACCCGGAGCGCCGGAGGTTATCACCGATGCCCTCTGCGTGCACCGCATGGCGTTACATGCGTTTTTATGATAAGAATGTTTGACAGCATCAGGACGTCACCACGAATGATTAAGGATTGATACCTCTCTAGGGAGCTTCCATAAGACCAAGAGAGGGCCCCCATGGAAGGGGCGTATGGCAACGAAGAAGACACACAGCACGAGGGGACCTGCCGGTCAGGCGCCCCCCTTCGGCCTCCTCGAGGTCATGGGCTTCATGCCTGACCCCACCTTCGCCATCGATCTCGACGGCAGGGTGGTCATGTGGAACCGGGCCATGGAGGAGCTCACCGGTATCACCGCCAGGACCATCCTGGGCTCCTCTGATTACGGTTATTCCCTCCCCTTTTACGGACACCGGCGGCCCTTGCTCGTCGATCTGGCACTCCACCCCGACCCTAAAACCGAAGAGGGGTATTACTCGCTGGTCCGCCGGGGGGACACGCTCTATGCCGAGGGTTTCGCCGGGACCTTGAAGCGCATCTTCTGGGCCAAGGCAAGCCCGGTCAGGGATAAGAGGGGAACGGTCGTGGGCGCCATGGAATCGGTGCGCGACATCTCGGGACATAAGGAGGTGGAGAACGAGCTGAGACGCAGCGAGGCACGGTACCGGGACGTCTTCATGAATGTCTCGGATTACCTCTACATCCTTGACATGAACGGTGCCTTCATCGAGGCCAACCTCGCCGCCAGGAAGGGCACGGGCTACTCGGAGGAGGAGCTCAAGAGGCTCACCGTGAAAGATCTCCTGCCCGGGCGCTATCGACATCTCTATGGGCCCTACATGGAAAGGGTCCTCTCCCGCGGGTATGACGAGGGCCTCATGACCTTTGTCACCAAGACCGGGCAGGAGCTGACCCTGGCATACCGGAACTCGCTGATCCTCGACAAGGACGGCAAGGTCATGGGCATCAGGGGGTCGTCCCGCGACATCACCGAGCGCAGGCAGGCCAAGGAACTGCTCCGCCAGTCCGAAGAGAGGTTCTCGAAGATATTCCATACCGCACCGAACACCATCGTGATCACGAGGATCAGCGACGGTATGATCCTGGACGTGAATCCCGGGTTCGAGGCGGTTACAGGCTATCCGCGCACGGAAGTCATCGGAAGGACATCTCTCTCCCTGGACCTGTGGGCGGACCCTTCCCAGCGCGATGCCATGATCTCGGAGCTCCAGGAAAAGGGGGAGGCTCTCTTCCGCGAGTTCACCTTCAGGCGCAGGGACGGCGTACTGCGTACAGGCCTCTACTCGGCCCGGACCATGGCCATGGCGGGGGAGCCCTGCCTCGTGTTCCTCATGCAGGACGTCACCGAGAGCAGGCAGGCCCAGGAGGCCCTTCGCCGGAGCGAGGAAAGGTTCCGGATGATGGCCCAGGCAAGCCCGGAGATCTTCTGGATGGCCACGCCGGACTGGAGCAGGGTGGTCTATGTCAGCCCCGCATTCGACCGCATCCTCGGCATACCCTCCGAAGAAGTGTACCGCGACCCCATGGCATGGCTCAACCGCGTGCATCCCCACGACAGGAGACTCCTCTGCTCCATCGTCGGATGCAACCCCGAGAAGGATTCAGAGTATGAATTCCGTATCATCAGGCCCGACGGCGGCATCCGGTGGGTCCGCAACCGGCGATCGCCGGTCCTCGATCCCTGCGGTGCGGTGATCTGTCTGATCGGCATCGCCGAAGACATCACGGAGAAAAAGCTAGCGGAAGAGGAGCGCAGGGGCTTCGAATCCCGCATGATGCACTCCCAGAAACTGGAGGCCATAGGCACCCTGGCCGGCGGCATTGCCCACGACTTCAACAATATCCTCTCCGCCATCATAGGATACACGGAACTCGCCAAGGATGACCTGCCCGGGGAAAGCCCGGTACGAGCAATCCTGGATGAGGTCCTCAGGGCGGGTGACCGGGCAAGGGACCTGGTCAGCCAGATCCTCACCTTCAGCCGCCGGACCGAGACCGAGCTGAGGCCCGTGAGGATTCAACCCATCCTCAAGGAGACGCTCAAGCTCCTGCGTTCTTCCATCCCGAGCACCATCGCCATCACGGACAGCATCGACGCCTCGGCCCGTCCGGTCATGGCGGATCCCGTCCAGATCCATCAGGTCATCATGAACCTGTGCACCAATGCCTACCATGCCATGATGCCGCTGGGGGGAAGGCTTGCCGTGTCCCTTGACGAGGTCGTGGTGGACTCACGCTTCGCCTCCCTCCACTCACCCCTGAAGGAAGGCCCCCATACGAAGATAACGGTGCACGACACCGGCTGCGGCATTGATCAGGACATCCTGCCCCGTATCTTCGACCCCTTCTTCACCACCAAGGAGAAGGGGAAGGGCACAGGCCTCGGGCTGTCAACGGTGCACGGCATCGTCACAGGACTGGAAGGGGTGGTCGCGGCAAGCTCGGTGGTTGCCGAGGGAAGCACCTTTGAGGTCTATATCCCGGTCACGGAGGAAGCACCCGATGAAATATCCGAGTTCATGGAGGCACTTCCCCGAGGAGGCGGGGAATCCATCCTGCTCGTAGATGACGAGGAGGCGATCCTCCAGATTGCCACAACCCTGCTCGAAAGCCTCGGTTATCGGGTTACGACGGCCTCATCAGGCCTCCAGGCCCTCGAGATCTTCCGGTCAGCGCCCGAGTCCTTCGCCCTCATCATCACGGACGAGACCATGCCGGGCATGACCGGATCATCCCTGGCCTCGGAGGTACTCACCATCCGCCCCGGGATGCCCCTTATCCTCATGACCGGCTACAGCGAGACCGTGACGAGGGATCAGGCCATGGCCCTGGGCATCAGGCGGTATATCGAGAAGCCCTTCACCAAGAGCTCCCTGGCCCGTGAGATCAATTCGTGTCTCTGCGAAGACATACGGAAAAGATAACCCCCTCAGGTCCCTCAGGGGCGTCCATCATCACGGCTACCCACCGCTGCGTGCCCCGACCCCGGGGATCGCCTTTTCCCCGGCACCCCTTGCCCCGGCATGATTCGCCGCTAATTTATCTGCATCATACTCCGTGAATCACGGGGACAAGGGACCGCATGGTCCTGCTGTCCCGGCCGGTTCATCGGGGCTGACGGCGGCAAGGGCATGAAACCGGGATCAAAAACACAAAGGATAGCAAAGGCTTCGTCCAGGCATTCCCTGGCATCCAGGCTGCCGCTGGATCAGGTCATCGACTTTCTGCCCGACCCCACCTTTGCCATAGACCTCCAAGGCAGGGTCACCATCTGGAACCGGGCCATGGAGAAGCTCACCGGGGTGAAGGCCGGGGACATGACCGGGAAGGGGGATCATGAATATGCCCTCCCCTTTTACGGGGAGAGGCGCCCTGTCCTCATCGACCTCGCGATCAAGACCGACCCCGAGGAAGAGGAGAGGTATCCCTCCCTCATCCGGGAAGGTGACAGCCTCTTCGCCGAGATCGTGGCCCTTCCTCCCCGGAGACACCTCTGGGTCAAGGCGGGTCCTCTGTACGACAAGGCCGGCACCGTCATCGGGGCCATCGAGTCCGTCCGCGACGTGACGGAGGACAGAAGAATCGAGGAAACCCTGCACAGGAGCGAGGGCAGGTACCGGAACATCTTCCTGCATGTCTCGGACTACCTCTACATCCATGACCTTGACGGGGCCTTCCTGGAGACCAATCTCGCATCCAAGAAGGCCACCGGTTACTCCGAGGAAGACTTGCAGGGTCTGTCCGTGAAGGATCTGCTGCCGGACCGTCACAGGCACCGCTTCAAGAATTACATGAAGAACGTTCTCGACAAAGGCTACGACGAGGGATTCCTCACCATCAAGACAAAGACCGGACAGGAACGGGTCCTGGAATACCGCAACTCCCTCATCACCGATGCCGGGGGAATCCCCGTGGCGGTTCAGGGCTCCGCCAGGGACATCACCGCCCGGCTCAGTGCCCAGCAGCAGCTCAAGAAGGAACGCGACCTCGTTACCTCCATCATCCAGACCTCTCCCGCCTTTTTTGCCGCCCTCGACGGGGACGGCAGGATCATCCTCATGAACCAGGCGATGCTGACGGCACTGAACTATGCCATGAAGGGCATCAGCGGCAGGGATTTCACAGACACGGTCATCCATCAGGACGATCGGGACCCCATGAGGGAGGCCATCCGCACGATGGTCTCCGCACGCATTCCCGTGGCCCGTGAGATCAGGATGACCTCCCGGGACGGCAGGGACCTGCTCGTCCAATGGCAGGGTAAGCCTGTCTTCAGGGACAACGGCACCCTGGATTTCATCTTCGGCATCGGCATCGACATCACCGGGCAGAGACAAGCGGAGGAGCAGATCCTCGTCTCCGAGAGGAAGTTCCAGGCCGCTTTCCAGTCCAGCGCCGATCCCATGTCCATCTTCGACCCGGAAACCCGCCGGTTCATCGATATCAACCTGGCCTTCACCGCCTGGTCGGGATACTCACGGGACGAGGTCATCGGGCGCACCACCAGGGAGATAACCCTCTGGCACGACGCGAAAGACCGGCGATGGTTCATCGATGAGCTCAGCACGGGGCACACCATAGAAAATGTTGAGGTGCTCCTCCGGAAGAGGACCGGCGAGCTCCGGCACATGCTGCTGTCAGCCCGCATGGTGGATGTGCGCGGCAGGTCCTATATCTTCTCCCTGGCTCATGACATAACAGAGCTCCGCAGGGCGGAGGAGAGGCTGAAGGAGAGCGAAGAGCGGTACCGCATTCTGGCGGAGAATGCGCGGGACGTCATCTGGGTGCTGGACACCGATCTTCACTATCTCTTTGTCAGCCCGTCCGTGGAACGCATGCGGGGATACACCGTGAAGGAGGTGATGGGACAGTCCCTCGAGGAGATCATGACCCCCGAGTCCTACCGGATCGCGGTGACGACCCTCCGGGAGGAGCTTGAGCGGGAGGAGAAGGGCCTCATCCATGACCCGTTCTGGTCCAGGACCATGGAGCTCGAACTGGTGAGGAAAGACGGATCCACCATCTGGACGGAGATCACGGCCACCTTCCTCAGGGATCCCGACGGAAGGGTCACGGGCGTCCTGGGCATCACCAGGGACATCAGTGAACGAATGGCGGCCGAGCAGCTGCTGCGTGAGAGTGAGAGAAAATACCGGCAGCTCATGGAACAGGCCGGAGACGGCATCTTCGTCATCGCCGCCGACGGCAGGTTCACCCTCGTCAACTCCAGAACCTGCGAAATACTCGGATACAGCGAGGAAGAAATGTACGGGATGTCCATCATGGACACCTATCCCGACGACCTGCGGGATGTAGGCCTGCAGCGGATAGAGCTTCTCCGGTCGGGCGAACGGCTCCGGTTCGAACGGCCCATGGTGTGCAGGGACGGCAGCACGGTGCTGGTGGAGGCAAGCGCCTCAAAGCTCTCTGACGGCAGTCTCCAGGCCATCATTCACGACATCACCGAACGCAAGCGGTCCGAGGCGGAGCTGCACCGGCACCGGCACATGCTCGAGAGGGCACAGCAGATCGCGGGTCTCGGCTATTGGGAGTTCGACCTGAACAAGGGTACCGTCTGGGCATCATCCGAGGCCAGGCGGATATACGGTCTCGAGAAAGATGCATGGACCATCGAGTCCGTCCAGAAGATTCCCCTTCCCGAATACCGCCAGGCCCTGGATGAGGAGATGAACCGTCTCATCAGGCATGAGAAGGGGTATGACATCGAGTTCACGATCCTCCGTCCCACCGACGGGGCGGTGATTGATATCCATTCCATTGCCGAGTACAACGCCGAAGAGCGGAAGATCTTCGGCATCATCCAGGACATCACCGAGCGCAAGCGGTCCGAGGCGGGACGGAAAATCTACGAGGAACGCCTCATGCGGTCACAGAACCTGGAGGCCCTCGGGACGCTCGCAGGAGGCATAGCCCATGACTTCAACAACATCCTGTCCGCCATCATCGGCTATTCCGAGCTGGCCCAGGATGAGCTGCCCGAGGGGAACCCAGCCAGCAGGAGCATTCAGGAAGTCCTCAAGGCCGGAGACCGGGCCAAGGATCTGGTCAGGCAGATCCTCACCTTCAGCCGCCAGGTGGATATCGAACGCATGCCCGTAAGGATCCAGCCGATCATCAAGGAGGCCCTCAGGCTTGTCAGGTCATCCATCCCGAGCACCATCGCCATTAAAGAAAACCTGGATCCCTCTGCCGGGACCGTTATGGCGAATCCCACCCACATCCACCAGGTCCTCATGAACCTGTGCACCAATGCCTACCATGCCATGCTCTCCCTCGGCGGCATACTCACCATTACCCTCGACACCGTGTTCCTCGATGCAGCCTTCTCCTCACGGCATCCGCCACTGATGGAGGGCCCGGCAGTCAGGTTGAGCGTGCAGGACACGGGGTGCGGCATGGATGAGGAAACCATGAAGCGCATCTTCGATCCTTTCTTCACCACCAAGGACAAGGGCCATGGCACAGGACTCGGTCTTGCAACCGTCCACGGTATCGTGACCGACCTCGGAGGGGCAATTCTCGTGAAGTCCGCCAAAGGCTCGGGAAGCACCTTCGACATATACCTCCCCCTGGCCGGGGATGAACACGAAGACGAGGAAGAACCCGAGGAGGAACCGGCTCCAGGCAACGGCGAAACCATCCTGCTGGTGGACGACGAGGCCGCCATCGTTCAGTTCACGCGGATCATGCTCCACCAGCTCGGATACCGGGTGGTAAGCCTGCCTTCCGGCACGGAGGCCCTGGAGGCCTTTCGGGAGGACCCCGGACGGTACGACCTCATCCTCACGGATCAGACCATGCCGGACATGACGGGATCTTCTCTGGCCGTCGAGGTCCTCAGGATCCGCCCCGGCACCCCTATCATTCTCATGACCGGGTACAGCGAGACCATGTCTCCGGAAGAGGCCCTTGCCCTGGGCATCGAGGAATACCTGGAAAAACCCTTCACCAAGGGCGCCCTGGCAAGGGCGATCCAGAGGTGCATAAGGGAATGTGCTCGGGCATGATTCTTCCCGGTCCGCTGGGTGACCGTGCGCAGAGGTGGATACACCTTATGCTCTTCATGATGAGTGTCCACATGCCCATCATCACCGGTTGTCCTTTCCCATAGCCTTTCGATGTCATTTCATAGTATTATGGCACCGTAACTTATTCGTACATTGTCCTTGAGAATGCACCGGGAGGTATGAACCGAACCATGGAAACAAAAAAATCATCTCGGGGTAAAATCCAGACGACGAAGCTCCTCCTGTCCCAGGTGATAGACTTCCTGCCCGATCCCACCTTTGCCATCGACCTCGAGGGCAGGGTCATCGTGTGGAACAAGGCCATGGAGACACTGACCGGCGCCAGGGCTTTGGACATGGTGGGAAAGGAGAATCACGAGTATGCCCTCCCCTTCTACCATGAAAGGCGCCCCATCCTCATCGACATGGTGCTCAAGGCCGACCCTGAGATCGAGAAGAAGTACGTCTTTGTCCGACATGAAGGAGAGAGCTTCTTTGCCGAGACCGTGGGGCTTCCTTCCGGGAGAAACCTCTGGGGCAAGGCAAGCCCCATCTATGACGAGTCGGGGAGACTCACCGGGGCCATCGAGTCCATCAGGGACATCACGGAGATAAGAGAGGTCGAAAAGGGCCATGAGCATGCATTGAAGCAGCTTGCCCAGCTCATCGACTTTCTCCCTGACCCCACCTTTGCCATCAATGCCGACGGCAGGGTCACCGTGTGGAACCGCGCCATCGAAGACCTGACCGGGATGTCCGCAGGGGACATCCTGGGAAAGGAAGATTGCGCCTATTCCCTCCCCTTCTACGGATCGAAGAGGCCCATGCTTGCGGACCTGGTCCTACATCCCGACAACAAACTGGAACAGGAATACTCATCCATCCGGAGAGAAAACGGATCCCTCTATGCCGAGTCGGAGGTCCCCCACATGGGTGTGTACCTCTGGGGCAAGGCAAGCCCGATATACGGCAGGAACGGAGAGATCATGGGGGCCATCGAATCGGTGCGTGACATCACCGAGTGGAAGCACACCGAGCGGTCCCTCCGGCAAAGCGAAGAGAAGTACAGGGATATCTTCCAGAACGTATCCGACTTCCTCTACACCCATGACCTCGACGGCCGCATCATCGAGACCAACCTGGCAACAAAGATGAGCACCGGCTATACCGAAGCCGACCTCCTGCACCTGAACATCAGGGACATCATACCGGAGCGGTTCAGGCCTCTGACAGGTGAATATGTCCGGAGGGTCATGGAGAAGGGATACGACGAAGGGCTCATGACCATCATGACCAAGAACGGTCACGAACGGATCATGGAGTACCGCAACTCGCTGATCCTCGACCGGAACGGCACCCCTACGGGCATCCGGGGCTCGGCCCGGGACATCACATCCCGGATCGAGGCAGCCAGGCAGCTCAAGCGGGAGCGCGACTTCAGCACCTCCATCATCCAGACATCGCCGGCCTTCTACGACGCCGTCGACCCTGAAGGCAAGGTGATCTTCATGAACCAGGCCATGCTGAATGCCCTGGGGTATACACTTCAGGAGGTGTCCGGAAAGAACTATGCCTCCCTGTTCATCCCGGAGGACGACCATGATGCCTTCAGCCGGGCCATGGATGCCATGGTCTCTTCCAGGGAGCCGGTAGTGCACGAGAATAGGGTTCTCGCCAGGGACGGGACGGCGATCCTTGTGCAGTGGCAGGGAAAGGCCGTGTTTCGGGAGGATGGGGGGATCGCCTTCGTCTTCGGTATCGGCATAAACATCACCAGACAGCGCCTTGCCCAGGAGCTCGTACGTGCATCGGAGAAGAAGTTCGAGACGGCATTCCAGTCGAGCCCGGTGCCTTCTTCCATCACGGACATCGAGTCCGGCAGGATCGTCGATATGAACAGCGCCCTCGGGCTCATGATGGGCTACAGCCGCGAGGAGGCGATCGGCAAGACCAGTCTCGAGATCGGTATCTGGGAGAACCCTGCGGACAGGGACCGTCTTGTCGGCATGGTCGCTGCAGGGACCATGGTGGATAACGAGGAGGTCGGGTTCAGGATCAGGAACGGCGAGGTCCGCAACATCCTCTACTCGGGCAGGCTCATCGACATCTACGGCAAACCCCATGTCCTGTCCCACGTCCAGGATATCACCGAGCAGAAGCGCACCGAGGAGGCGCTGCGCGTCTCAGAGGAGAAATTCTCCACCGCCTTCCAGGCAGGTCCTGCGCTCATGGCCATCAATGTCCTGGAAGACGGCAGGTATGTCGACGTGAATGAGACGTTCATCAGGACCCTTGGTTACACACGGGACGAGGTCATCGGCAGGACACCTGAAGAGATCGGCATCTTCGCGGACAGGAGTTACCTCATGAATGCGGCCAGGATATTCCATGAGCAGGACGGCCTCAACAACTACGAACTGCTTGTCCGGGCCAAGGACGGACGAACCCTCGTCGGACTGTTTTCCGCTGATATCATCCGGCTCAGGGACAGCATGTACTGGGTGACCTTCATGACGGATATCACCGAAAAGAGACAGGCCGAAGAGGCCCTGCGTCAGAGTGAGGAACGCTACCGCCTGCTCGTGGAGAACACCACAGACGTGATCTCCCGTCACGGCCGGGACAGCACTATCCTTTTTATCACACCCTCCTGCGAACGCATGCTCGGGTACAGACCCGAGGAGCTCACGGGTAAGCAGTCCATCGAGTTCATACACCCTGCCGATAAAGGAGCGGCATGGGGTGCCATCAAAAGAGCCCGGGAACAGGGGACCGACCGCTACCGCACCGAATTCCGGGTGATCAGGAAGGACGGATCCGTCATCTGGGTGGAGATCCTGGGCAGGATCATTCAGGATGAACACGGAAACATCCCCGAATTTTACAGCACCATGCGCGATATCACCGAAAAGAAGCTGGCAGAGGAAGAACTGAGGACCTACGAATCCCGCCTCATGCGCTCCCAGAAGCTCGAGGCCATCGGAACGCTCGCCGGCGGCATAGCCCATGATTTCAACAATATCCTGTCCGCCATCATCGGCTATTCAGAACTTGCCCTGGAGGACCTGCCGGAAAAACATCCCGTCCGCGAGAGCATGGAGGAGGTCCTCAAGGCAGGGGATCGGGCCAGGGAACTGGTCAGACAGATCCTGACCTTCAGCCGTCAGATGGAGACGGAACGGCGGCCCGTGAAGGTGCAGCTCATCCTCAAGGAGGCCCTCAGGCTCCTCAGGGCATCCATACCCAGCACCATCTCGATCACCGAGCGCATCGACTCCACTGCCGGACCGGTCTTCGCGGATCCCACCTACATCCACCAGGTCATCATGAACCTGTGCACCAATGCCTACCATGCCATGCTTCCCGGCGGAGGGGTCATGACGGTTTCCATCGACTCGACATGCATCGACACCCAGTTCGCCTCGCTGCATCCTCCTCTCGAGAAAGGCCCCTACCTGAAGCTCACTGTCCAGGATACTGGATCGGGGATGGACGCGGAGACCCTCAAACGCATCTTCGACCCCTTTTTCACCACCAAGGAGAAGGCCAAGGGCACAGGTCTGGGACTTGCGACGGTCCATGGGATCGTCACCGACCTGGGCGGCACGATCATCGTCGCCTCCGCCATAGGATCTGGAAGCACCTTCGAGGTCCTGATTCCCATGACCGAGAAGGAGCCTGACTATGAAGAGGAACCTGACGTAACCCTCCGGCGGGGATCCGGGCAATCCATCCTCCTGGTGGACGATGAGGAGGCGATCCTCCACTTCACCACGACCATGCTCGAGCAGTTCGGCTACCGGGTCACCGCGGTCTCCACGGGGACAGAGGCACTGGAGCTCTTCCGCGCAGCCTCTGACCGGTTCGACCTCATCATAACGGACCAGACCATGCCGGGCATGACGGGATCGGACCTGGCAAAAGCAGTCCTTGCAGCCAGGCCTTCCATGCCCATCGTCCTCATGACCGGCTACAGCGAGACCATTACGCCCGAAGAGGCCCTGGCCCGGGGTATCGAGGAATATATCGACAAACCCTTCACCAGGCAGACCATCGCCCGGGCCGTGCAGAGGTGCCTGAGCGGTGGGTAATGCCCGACCGGGAATACCCCTTGCCCGGAGCAGAGAACTGTGGAAGATTAGGTTCAGGGACACGAACACCGGGGGCGTTCATGGGCAAGCAACAGGCACAAATCCTCATCATTGACGACGAAGAGGCTATCCGTCATGCGTTCAGCACCTTCCTAGCCCGGGAGGGGTATACGGTCAGTACCGCATCGGACTACCCGGGTGCCCTGGAGCTCCTTGATCAGAAGACCTTCGACTTCATCCTCACGGACATCCTGCTCGGTTCCCGCACCGGCATTGAGATCCTCCAGGAGATCAAGAAACGGGGGATCCATGCACCGGTCATCATGATCACGGGAGCCCCTGATGTGGACAATGCAGCGGCATCATTGCGCTACGGCGCCTTCGACTACCTCACCAAGCCCATCAAGAAAGAGACGCTCCTGCGGGTAACCAAGCATGCGCTGCAGCACAAGGCCCTGCTCGACGAGAAACTCTATGTGGAGGGGGAGAAGGAGCGTTATCGCTCTCATCTCGAGGCCATCTTCCAGAGCGTCGAGGATGCCATCATCACCGTGGACGAGACCATGCGGGTCACCGAGGCCAACGACGCAGCCGAACGCATCTGCGGCATCCCGCCCAAGCTCCACACGTGGGAACCCGGCAGGAACGACTGCACGAAAAAATGCTGGAAGGTGCTCGAGGAGGCGCTTGCAAAGCATCGGACCGTGCAGGAGTATCGCATCGAGTGCGACCGCCAGGGTCACCCGCCCAGGGTCATCATTCTGAACATATCGCCTCTGAAGGCCAAGGGCAGCAACCCGGAAGGGGCGGTCATGGTCCTGCGGGACATCACCAGGCTTTCCACCCTGGAGCGCGAGCTCCAGGAACGCAACCAGTTCCGCAACATCATCGGCCGGAGCACACGGATGCAGGCGATCTACAATCTCCTCGACGACCTCAAGGACATCGATACCACTGTACTCGTCACCGGTCCGAGCGGTACCGGCAAGGAGCTCGTGGCCCGCGCCATACACTACGGCGGGAGTCGGGCCCACATGCCCTTCGTGGTGGTGAACTGCGCGGCCCTGGCGGAGAACCTGCTCGAGAGCGAGCTCTTCGGCCATGTCAAGGGGTCGTTCACCGGTGCCATCCGCGACAAGGAGGGCAGATTCCAGCTGGCGGACGGAGGGACCATCTTCCTGGACGAGATCGGCGACATATCCCCCCGCATCCAGCTCAAGCTCCTGCGGGTGCTGGAGAACAAGGAGATCGAGCGGGTGGGCGATGCCACACCCATCAAACTGGATGTGCAGGTCATCTCCGCAACGAATGCGGATCTGAGGGACAGGGTCAGAAAGGGTGAATTCCGGGAAGACCTCTACTACCGCCTCAAGGTAGTGGAGATCCGGCTCCCTTCCCTTGCAGACCGCAGGGATGACATCCCCCTGCTCGTGGAACACTACCTCTCAACCTTCAGGACCAAGCTCCGCAAGGAGATCACCGCCCTGTCCCCCGCAGCGGAGAGGCTCTTCATGGAATACGCCTGGCCCGGCAATGTCCGGGAGCTCATCCACTGTCTGGAGCACGCCTTTGTCGTGTGCCGCACGGGCACCATCGACATACGCGACCTGCCCCCCGAGATCAGGGAGGGCCATGCCCCTGACAGTACCCAGGAGAGCACACCCGCTCTCAACAGCACCATGCTGATGGAGACCCTGAAAAGATACGGATGGAACAAGGTAAAAGCAGCCCAATCGCTGGGGATAAGCCGCCAGACCATTTACCGGAAGCTCAGAGAATACCAAATCGAAACCCCCGAAGAGTAAGTGTACCATGTTACATTGATGTATCATGCAAACCTGTATCATGTTACATTTGCCTGTGACAGATTACCATCCCGTAACAATCTGAATATCGGTTAATCATTTGTTAATAATAGCTTTATTGATGAGGTTGGCACCATCCCATCCCCTGGCACACATCTTGTTCTTGTATCCGTCATCCCGGTCCTTTCGGGAAGAGATATTCAGCAGGAGAGAGAATGACAGGCACAGAGACGGTACTGCGCATCAGGGCCGAACATATAGAGTCTGTGCTCAATGAGGGGGGTAAGCTGGTGCTTCTGGCATGTATCAGGAATGGTACGGATCTTCGCAGGACCCTGCAGACGCTCGATTCCGTGGCGGTCTTCTCCGGACCCTCGCTGCGCGTGTGCTATGCCATGGAAGACCTCCTGCCGTACCTGGAAAGGCGCTTCGGCGTCACCGGCACCCCTGCACATATTCTCATACAGAACGGCCGGCTCCAGGATTCCCTGCTGGGCAAGACCTCGACCCAGACACTGATGACCTTCGTCAGGCAGTATATACAATCTGCACCTCCCATGGGGGATATCCCGGAATCCGGGGAAAGCGGAGCCCCCCCCAAAGAAGGCCTGCAGGGACAGGAAGTCCCGGCGGCGTCTCCCCGGGAGAAACGGAGGCAGCGCATCGCATGAAGGGCTCAACGAACGCTTTTCATACCGAACGGACAATCATGGCTCACCCCTTCAACTTACCCTCTCCCCTCCCCCGGGGAGAGGGTATTTTTTGCACGGGCCGTAGAGGATACCCTAAGAGAAGAATGATGTGGTCAGCCATCGGAAAGGCATCCCTGGCCACGGTCATTGTTCCCATATCACACACATCACAGTCGATTCAGGGAGGAAGCAATGTTTAAGAATCTGAAACTCGGTACCAAACTCATCTTGGTGGGGTCGATCCTGCTCCTGGTTCCGATCTCGGTGGTGGGCTATCTCTCGGTCAGACAGGCAAGCATGGGGCTGACCGAGATCGAGAACGAACAGCTCGCCGGGGTCTCCAAATCCCTGGCGCAGGCCGTACAGCTCGCCCTGACAGGGGAAATGAAGGTGGTCAGGGACCTCGCGGTGGGCAATACCACGGTCAGGACTGCATCAGCAGTGGCCAGCGTGGGTGCCCAGGCGGCGGCGGCAGAGATTGCGGACCTTAACAAGAAATTCGAGACCTTCAACAACACCGAGGGGCTCAAGGACAACTCCCAGGTGGTGATAGCCATCGACCAGCGTGGCACCTGCTTTGCCGCCTCGGATCCGAAGTTCGTCGGGGTATCCCTGACCGACCGAGGATACTTTAAGGACGCCATAACGGGCAAGGCGAACATCGGCGAGGCCGCACTGAACAAGGTCACCGGCCAGCCCTTCGTGCCCATCGCGGTCCCGATCCAGTCCGCTGACGGCAAGGTCGTGGGTGTGGTGGCCAACATCCTGGACATCGGCTATCTCAGCGAGCTCATTGCCGGGGCCAAGATCGGCAAGACCGGATATGCCTTCATGACGAACAAGGACGGCATCGCCATCGCCCACCCTGACAAGGAGAACATCCTGAAGCTCAATTTCACAACCCTCGAGGGCATGGAGGAGATCTCCAAGAAGATGATAGCCGGCCAGTCCGGTGTTGAGAGCTACACCTTCAAGGGCGTGGCCAAGACCGCCGGCTTTGCCCCGGTGGCACTCACAGGCTGGAGCGTCTGCCTGTCCCTGCCCGATGCCGAATTCCTTGCCCAAGCCAACCAGGTGCGCAACATGGTGCTCGTCGTGGGCATCCTGTTCTTTGCAGCGGCCTTCGTGGTGTTCTTCCTCTTCGCCCGGCTCATTACCTCCGGAATCAAGAAGGGCGTGGACCTTGCGGTGTATGTTGCCGACGGCGACCTCACTGCGGACATCGACATCAACCAGAAGGACGAGATCGGCCAGCTGGCCGACGCCCTGCGGAACATGATCGCCAAGCTCAGGGCCATCGTGGCGGACGTCCACAGCGCTGCGGACAACGTGGCCGCAGGCAGCGAGCAGATGAGCTCAACGGCCGAGCAGATGTCCCAGGGTGCCTCCGAGCAGGCATCTGCTGCTGAAGAGGCTTCGTCCTCCATGGAGGAGATGGCGTCCAATATCCGTCAGAACGCGGACAATGCCCAGCAGACCGAGAAGATAGCCGTCAAGTCGGCCGAAGACGCCCGGGAGGGCGGAAAGGCCGTGGTGGAGACCGTATCCGCCATGAAGACCATCGCCGAGAAGATCGCCATCGTCGAAGAGATCGCCCGGCAGACCGACCTCCTGGCCCTGAATGCGGCCATCGAGGCGGCCCGCGCCGGAGAGCACGGCAAGGGTTTCGCCGTGGTGGCAGCTGCGGTGCGCAGACTGGCCGAGCGTTCGGCCGAGGCCGCGGGCGAAATCAGCAAGCTCTCCATCAACAGCGTGGAAGTGGCGGAGAAGGCCGGCCAGCTGCTCGGCCAGATCGTGCCCGACATCCAGAAGACCGCCCAGCTGGTCCAGGAGATCACCGCGGCCAGCAACGAGCAGAACACCGGGGCCGAGCAGATCAACACCGCCATCCAGCAGCTCAACAGCGTGGTGCAGCAGAACGCCTCCGCAGCGGAGGAGCTCTCTTCCACCTCGGAAGAGCTCTCCAGCCAGGCGGTCCAGCTCCAGGATACCATCGCCTTCTTCAAGATCGATAATGCCGGCACCCGCAGGACCTCGAGTCCGGCGCAAGCGGCCAAGAAGGTCCATGTCATCCAGAAGCCTGCCGTGAAGGCACACCATGAAGAACTGCCCAAGGTCATCAAGGGCAGGACAACCACCGGCGGCTCACATGCCGGCGTCCTCCTCGATCTGAGCGACGGCGAGAGCAAGGGTGACAGCGCAGACGACGATTTCGAGCGGTATTGATCACAGACATACGGGAAGAGGAGCGCGGTATGAGGGCGACCTCATACCGGCCCCTCGAACCTGAGACAGATTCCATGGTTCTCGTTGCAATGACGGAGACAGCATAAAACGGAACAAGGAGAAGGACATGAGCGTGGAAGGAATAACCGAGACCAGGCAGTACCTCTCGTTCAAGCTCAACGAAGAGGAGTTCGCCCTGGATATATCGAAGGTGAGGGAGGTCCTCGACTTCACGAAGATCACCAAGGTGCCTCAGACTCCTGAATTCATGCGCGGCGTCATCAACCTCAGGGGTTCGGTGGTACCGGTGGTGGACCTCAACAAGAAATTCGGGATCAAGAACACCGAGAAGACGGTAAACACCAGGATCATCATCGGCGAGGTATCCATCGAAGGTGACGGAACCGTGCTCGGGGTCCTCGCGGACTCCGTACATGAGGTCATGGAACTGGAACCCGAGAGCATCGAGCCTGCCCCGAAGATCGGCACCAAGATGAATACGGACTTCATCAAGGGCATGGGGAAACGCGAAGAGGAGTTCGTCATGATCCTCGACATCGACAAGGTCTTCTCGGCCGATGAATTGTCTTTCGTGACCCATTCCACAAACCAGTCGTCCTCTGCCGACACAGTGGACCTCCTGGCATAGGAACGGGCAACTGCACCATGGGGCGAAAAGGATCGACAGACACATGGGATCAGCACCACCGAGTATCCTTTCGCCCCTTAGAATAAAATCCCTGGAAACAGGAGCAAGGACAGCCAGACCATGCCTGCAGGAGAACAGATACGGAAAACAAGCACTGCACCCTTGCTCAAGGTGGCCATGCCCCAGGAGGTCTTCCATCGCCTGAGCGATTTCATTTACACGCAGTGCGGCATCAGGATGACCGCAGCCAAGAAGACCATGCTGGAGGCCAGGCTCGTCAAGCGGATGCGGGCCGTCGGGCTCACCTCCTTCGGGGAATACTGCAAGTACCTCTTCAGCCCCGAGGGCAGGACGAACGAGCTTGCCCATATGATCGATGCGGTGACCACCAACAAGACCGACTTCTTCCGGGAGCCCCAGCACTTCGATTTCCTCGTTGACCGGACATTACCGGAGCTCATCAGGACCAGCGGGGCGGGTATCCGCAGGCCCCTGATGACCTGGTCGGCCGCATGCTCCTCCGGGGAAGAACCCTACACCATCGCCATGGTACTGGAGGAGTTTTCCCGGAACCACAGGGGTTTTCACTATCTCGTCCTCGGCACCGATATCTCCACCAGGGTGCTCGACAAGGCAAAAGAGGCCATCTACGACGAGGAACGCATCATACCTGTGGCCATGGATCTGAGGAAGAGATACCTCATGAAGAGCAAGGATCCGAAGAGGAGCGAGGTGAGGATCGCACCGGAATTGAGGTCGAAGGTGAAATTCCGCAGGCTGAACTTCATGGACGATGACTTCGGGCTGCGTGAGAAGATGGATGTGATCTTCTGCAGGAATGTCCTCATCTATTTCGACCGCTCCACCCAGGAGATGGTCCTGCGGCGCCTGTGCGACCACCTCGTCCCGGGCGGCTTCCTGTTCACCGGACACTCCGAGACCATCAGCGGCATGGATCTCCCCCTGAAGCCCGTTGCCAACACCGTATCGAGGAGGACCTAGATGCACAGGAGGGTCGTCCCGGTGCAGGAGCTCACCACCATTTATCTGAAGCCCGGCGAGATGCACTTCGGCACGGAGGCCGCCAGAGTCATCACGGTGCTCGGGTCGTGCGTGTCCGTGATCATGTTCCATCGGCACACCAAGACCGGCGCCATCTGCCATGCGGTGATGCCCGACAGCGATGCGATGAATATCAGAAAAGGCGCCCGCAGGGACATCTTTCAGTATGTGGACAGTTCCATGGCGTGGATGCTCGCACAATTTGCAAAGATTGGAATCAAAAGTGCCGATATTGAGGTGAAGATCTTCGGAGGCTCAGAGATGTTCACCGACAACAGGGGACGTACAGCAGGAATATCGGTCGGCAGGAAGAATGTCGAGACCGCCATGAAGCTCATCCGTGACCTGAACCTGAAGCTCAAGGCGTGGAATATCGGAGGGAACAAGGGCCGGAAGGTGATCTTTTACACTGACACCGGAGAGGTCTATACGAAATTCGTGAACAAGGTTGAACCGTAATATGCTCATGCGAACAGGAACCGGACTATGAAAAAGATCAAGGTACTCGTGGTCGATGACTCTGCGCTGGTGAGGCAGACCATGCACGACATCCTTTCCTCCGATCCCAGGATCGAGGTCATGGACACCGCATCGGATCCCTACATCGCAGCGGAAAAGTTAAGGAATGAGATCCCCGACGTCATTACCCTGGATGTGGAAATGCCCCGTATGGACGGTCTCACCTTTCTCAAGAAAATCATGAGTCAGCATCCGATCCCGGTGGTCATCTGCTCGTCGCTGGCAGGCAAAGGCTCGGAGACGGCTCTGAAGGCCTTTGACTACGGCGCCGTGGAGGTGATCCACAAACCGGCACTCGGGACCAAGCAGATGCTCGAGGAATCGAGCACCGTCATCTGCGACGCAGTGATTGCGGCATCCCGGGCCAAGGCAAAGCGCACATCTCCGGATGCGAACCTCGCCCAGCCCAAGCTGAGTGCGGACGTGATCATAGCCAAGGCCAGACCCGACAGTGTGCTCCAGACCACCGAGAAAGTGGTGGCGGTGGGTGCATCAACGGGCGGCACAGAGGCACTCAAGGATTTTCTTACGGCCATGCCGAGGGATTGCCCGGGCATCGTCATCGTACAGCATATGCCCGAGGGATTCACCGCGGCATTCAGCAAGCGCCTCGACTCCCTCTGTCAGATCACGGTGAAGGAAGCGGCCCATAACGATACCGTCCTGCCCGGCCATGCCCTCATCGCACCCGGCAACCACCACCTCCTGCTCAAACGCAGCGGGGCGCGCTACTACGTTGAGATCAAGGACGGCCCACTGGTCAGCCGCCACCGCCCTTCCGTGGATGTCCTCTTCAGGTCCACCGCCCGTTATGCCGGCAGGAACGCCATCGGCGTCATCATGACCGGCATGGGGGATGACGGGGCCAAGGGCATGCTCGAGATGAAGGAAGCCGGCGCCTATACGGTAGCCCAGGACGAGGCATCCTGCGTAGTCTTCGGCATGCCCCATGAGGCCATCAAGCTCGGTGCCGTGGACAAGGTGCTCTCCCTGGGGGCCATACCATCTGAAATCATGCGGATCTACCAGCATGTTCACACGAAAACGGGTTGACTCGATGGAACTGAAAACATTCATGACGAAATTCATCCTCCGCCGCACATCGGAGGAGTGCCGGCATTCCCCTGAAGATCTCCGCTCCCTGACGTACTGGACCAATACGTTCACCGGCCTTGAGGGAAGGCTCGACAAGGTGGTCGCATCCTCCGAGGGCAGGTTCCTGTCCCTGGTGGAGAAGCTCCAGGATTACTACCGGCGCGCCCAGGAGATGTGCGTCAGATCGAGCGAGATGGTGGAGCTCATGACCGGCGAAGGACTGAAGAAAGCCACCGAGGGCCTGAGCATGATTCTCGATGAACTCAGGCAGAACCTCGAAAATCCCGATCACAGCACTGCCAGGACGTCCAAGGTCTTCAACGGACACCTGGATGCCATCAAAAAACTCACCTCGTACCTCGATGACTTCAACATGCTCGTCATGAATCTCTCCATGCTTGGATTCCTCACCCAGGTGGAGAACGCATACATCTATACCCACACCACTGGTTTCGCCAGCCTCACCGATGACGTGAGAAGCCTGGCCGGGAACATCAAGGCCAAGGCAGGCCATATCCGCTCGAAATCCGAATCGGTCGAGTCATATCTGATCGATGCCCTGTCGAAGATCTCAACCTTTGAAAAGAACCAGAGCGAACAGGACCGCCTGGTTCTGAGCAAGGCCTTTGAAAACCAGCGATCCCTGGAGAGAAAGCACTCAACGTCATCCGGAACGGCAAAGCGTATCGATGCGGGTACCCAGAAGATCGCCTCCAGCATCGGCGACATCGTCATGTCGCTCCAGTTCCACGACATCACCCGCCAGCAGATCGAACACGTCAAAGAGGTGCTCAGCACCGTCTCGACGAAGATCCATGAAAACGGACATGCCATGGCGGAGAAGGCCATCTTTGTCCGGGAGGTCTGCAGCCTCCAGGCGGCCCAGCTCGGACAGAGCAGGGACGAGCTGACCGATGCCGTGCTCAAGATCATCAGGAACCTGGACGATATCAGCAGGAGCGTGGGCGGGATACTGAAAGAAGCCCATGAGGCGGCCATGGCCTCGGAGACCTCGGAGTCGACCTTCATGGAGGAACTCGATCAGGGAATATCCTCGGTCATCCAGTCCATGAGGCTCGCCTCCAGCGAACAGGCGAAGCTCTCGGATACGGTACGTTCAGCGAGCGATATGGCTTCCGAAATGTCCGTATTCGTCAAAGACATCGAAGCGCTGGGCCTCAACCTCCAGCTCATCGCCCTGAACGCCCGCATCAAGGCTGCCCACCTCGGGCATGAAGGTGCCGCGCTGGACACCATCTCGGGAAGCATCTACGAGCTTTCCAAGAACGCCAGGGACGAGACGGGGAACCTCTCCGACATGCTCGAAAACCTGGTGAACCTTTCGAGCGCCTTTCACAACGAGTTCAACGAGATGCAGGACGACCAGACCAGGGTGACCGATCTCCTCGTGGAGAAGCTGAGAAACCTCATCACATCGCTTCATGAGATCAATACATCCATCATTACCATGCTGACGGAGCTGACCGGCATGGGTGAGTCGCTCATGAGGGATCTCGAGGATGCGGCGTCCCACACTGCGGTCCATAAAGAGATCCAGATCATGATCGACGATGTGATAGAGACCCTCTCGGAAGTGACCAAAGATGCAGGGAGGCTGAACCCTGCTGCACACATCGATACCGCTTCCTCTTTCTTTACCGAGATCGATAAACTCTACACCATGGAGAGCGAGAGGGAGATCCACCTGAGGCATCTCGCCGGAGCTCAGGAGCAGGATCAGGCAGGAGCCCAGTCCACCACCGGCGATCTGGGTGATAATGTGGAGCTATTCTGAGGAATATGGAGGCAGGAGAACATATGGGGGCCATAAGGATTGAAAAGGACAATGACGCCGCAAGGCTCGTGGCCGAAGGAAGACTGACGATCCAGGATGCGTCCGAGCTGAAGGGACTTCTCCTGGAAGCGCTCCAGGCAGGGGGTACGCTGCTGGTGGATCTCACACGGGTGGAATCGCTGGATCTTGCCTGTGCCCAGGTGTTCTGCAGTGCGAACGACACCTATCGGGATGCACAGATGACGATCCGCATTACCGGTGTCTTGCCCGAAGGTGTTGTCCGATCGCTCCAGGACATGGCCATCGGCCCACAGGGGTGCGGCCTGGAACAGGGAGCCAGATGTCTGTGGAGCACGGGAGGATGCAATGAGTAAGCGAATCCTGAGTGTGGACGACTCCACGAGCATACGGCAGCTGGTGCAATTCACCCTGGAGAAGGAGGGGTTCGAAGTTGTACTGGCCGTGGACGGCCAGGACGCCCTGGACAAGGTGAAGCAGGGCCCGGTGGACATGGTGATCACCGACCTGAACATGCCCAATGTGGACGGCATTCAGCTCATCAAAGCACTCCGGGCGGACCCGGCGTTCAAGTTCACTCCCATCGTCATGCTCACCACCGAGAGCGCCCTGGAGAAGAAGGATGCCGGCAAGGGAGCAGGGGCGACCGGCTGGATCGTGAAACCCTTCAAGCCCGAGCAGCTCATTGCCGTGGTGAAGCGGCTGCTCGGCTGAAGCGTTACCGTAGGGACACTATTCCATGAATCTTAACCATACATGAGGCAGGAACCATGGACGCACAGAAGAACCTGTATCGGGAAGAGGCCTATGAACTCCTGGAGGGCCTCGAGGACGCATTGATAGAACTGGAGCAGAAGCCGGGCGACCTTGACATCGTGGGCAGGGTGTTCAGGGCCATGCACACCATCAAGGGGTCGGGAGCCATGTTCGGCTTCGACGACATCGCCGCCTTTACGCACACCATCGAAACGGTTTATGACCTGATCCGCGACGGGAAGCTCTCCGTTACCCCCGATCTCATCAGTCTGACGCTGTCGGCATGCGACCAGGTCCGCTCCATGCTGGACGCCTCGAGCGGAGAGGCGCGGGTGGACGACGCCAAGACCGCGGCGATAACCCAGTCATTCAAGGGCTATCTCCCCGGCCAGGCTGACGCAAAAGACGAAACACAGCCCGGGAAACCAGGGGAAAAGGAGGCGGTGGAGTCCCGGAGTCCCGAGACCACCTGGCGCATCCGGTTCAAGCCGCAGAAGGAACTGTTCTCCAACGGCACGAACCCTGTTCCGCTCCTGGCAGAACTCAGAGGCATGGGCAAGGCATCCGTGGTCTGTCACCTTGAAGAACTGCCGGACCTCTTCGCCCTGGATCCTGAGAGCTGCTATGCCTCATGGGACATCATCCTGACCGGTACCTGCAGCGCCAACGACATCCGGGATGTGTTCATCTTCGTGGAGGACGTGAGCGACATCACCATCGAGGCTGTCGATACCGGGGGCGCTTCCGGGGAAGACTCGGCGTACAAGAAGGTCGGAGAGATCCTCGTTGAGCGCGGCGACATCGCCAGGGAAGACCTCGATCAGGCACTGACCTCACAGAAACGTATCGGCGAGCTTCTGGTGGAGACGGGTGCTGCGAAGCAGTCAGCGGTGGCCTCGGCCCTGGCCGAACAGGATCAGGTGAGGTCTGCCAGAAAGAAACGCCAGACCTCGGAAGACATCTCCAGTATCCGGGTCCCTGCCGCCAGGCTGGACGCCCTGGTGAACCTGGTGGGTGAGCTGGTCACGGTCCAGGCCAGGCTGACCCAGTTCTCGGCGAAAAAGAACGATCCTGACCTCGTCGGCATTGCCGAGGAGGTGGAACGCCTCAGCGCCGAGCTCAGGGACATCTCCATGGGCATCAGGATGCTGCCCATAGGAACCACCTTCGCCAAGTTCAAGCGACTGGTCAGGGATCTGTCCGCAGAACTCAAGAAGGACATCGCATTCATCATGGAGGGCGAGGAGACCGAACTGGACAAGACCGTCATCGACAGGCTCTCCGACCCGCTGGTGCACCTCATCCGCAACAGCATCGACCACGGCATCGAATCCCCCGACACACGTCTCGCTGCCGGCAAGACCGCCCAGGGGACCATCCGGCTCTCGGCGGAACACTCCGGTGCGCACGTGCTCATCTCCATAGCGGATGACGGGGCGGGGCTCGATGCGGAGGTCATCCGGGCCAAGGCCGTCGAAAAGGGCATCATCACCGCCGAGGAGACCCTTTCCGAGCAGGAGCTCCACAGCCTCATCTTCGCCCCGGGCTTTTCCACGGCGAAGAACGTGACGAGCGTCTCAGGCAGGGGCGTGGGCATGGACGTGGTAAGGAGCAACATCGAGAGCCTGGGCGGGATCGTGGAGATCCAGAGCACCAAGGGGATCGGCACCACCATTACACTCAAGCTCCCGCTGACGCTGGCCATCATCGATGGGTTGCTCGTGAACATCGCCAACGATTCCTATGTGCTGCCCTTGAGTGCCGTAGTGGAGTGCGTGGAGCTGACCCAGGCCGATCGGAAACAGGCCCATGGCCGGCACCTCATCAAGGTCAGGGACGAGATCATCCCCTACATCCCCCTGCGTGAGGTCTTTACCGTGAACGGGAGCATCCCCCCCATAGAGCAGGTGGTCATCACCGACCTGGGCGGGAAAAGGATCGGCTTCGTGGTGGACAGGGTCATCGGCCAGCACCAGACCGTCATCAAGACCATGGGCAACCTTCTCAAGAACATCGACAACATCTCGGGCGCAACCATCCTGGGCGACGGTTCCGTGGCACTCATCCTCGATATCCTCAAGCTCATGCAGCAGACCGAGGCAATAGAGAGGGAAGTCTAATACCGGACGGCATCGGACCGCACAAATCGCACGTTCTTCGACTCCAGGGTCCTTAGGGCCCGGGAGGCGCTGTCGGGCGGTGAACCCACAGGCCTCGCCAGGTCGAGGATGAAGACGACCTCATACCCCAGGTCAAGGGCGTCGGAAGCGGTAAAGAAGGCACAGTAATCCAGAGCCAGTCCGCAGATAAAGACCCTTCCCACCTTCCTGTCCCGGAGGTAGCCGTCCAAGCCCGTGGTAGTGGTCCGGTCGTTCTCGAGGAACCCGGAATAGCTGTCCATGGTGATCCTGCAGCCCTTACGGATGATGGCCTGGGCATGGCTCGTCAGGAGATCCCTGTGGAAGGCCGCCCCATGAGTCCCCTGCACACAGTGATCGGGCCATAGAACGGGCCCGATGCCGGGCTCTTCGTGGGGATCGTAGGGTTGACGTCCTGCATGGGCCGAGGCGAAGGAGCGATGGCCGGGGGGATGCCAGTCCTGGGTGAGGACCACGAGACGGTCCGCATGTGAAAACATGCGTATCATGGCATTCACTCCGGGAACGATCTCATCGCCTCCCGGTACGGGCAGGGCACCTCCCGGCATGAAATCGTTCTGCATGTCGACTACGACGAGGGCGTCTCCCGGGCCTGTCCCGATTATTTCGGACAATGAGAGGTCTATCTTTACCATGGAAGATGTGTCCCTTTCTTCGGCACGTCACATCGTGAGATGACATACCAACAGCGAAGTCTCTGCACCAAGCCTTCATTACGTACATACGTACACGGGTGCAAGAGAGAATTGCCAGCCCATCGCACATATAGCCCGTTCCTGCTATGGTATTTCCACCATAATCTATGGTGGGGAAACCATTTCGCCTTATCGTAAGGTAATCCGATCATCAGGTTCAGTCCTTCCCAACAGCTTGCTTTACATGGTCTTTTTTAGGCATGCCAGCTCCCGTTACCGGATCTTTTACCTTGGCACAGATCTGGCTATATCAGAAGCAGGAGAAACCCTCTCGATGGGATTGTGACGGGAAGGAGGTCACGATGCAAACGGCGAGAAAACTCGATGCATGTAACTGCGGCGTGCACTCTGAGACGTCGTGCTCGGGATGCGGGATCCCTGTGTGCAGGAACTGCGGCCACCAGGAGATCACCACGAACGATCCCGGGAACATCATCGTCACGTACTATTGTTCCGCCTGCAAGGCCGACCCGAAGAAGAACACCTGGGGAAACCTGTACTGGGACAGCCTGGCGGCATTGTATACCTGATACACATGCAGACATGGGGGCGAGCTTTCCATCTGACCGCAAGGTACAGCTCGAAACGCCGGACACCAAGATACACACCATCGCACACTCCAGGCGTACCCCACCATGAAGGGCTGATGGCGAATTACTGACACGAGACCGCACCTATGAGACGCCATCGGCCCCACCTTGCGGTCTTCTTCACACCCTGAATCCTCTTCGCTGATCCTTGGGAGTACTTCCCATAAAGAACAGTCGCGGAGTTCTCCGGGCTGGCCCTGATCCTATCCGGCCTCTCCCCCCCTGACATCACCCCTCGCCAGGGAGGCGAAGATGCCCGGAATGCAGAGAATACAGAAAAAGAGAAACCCGAGACGGAAGGCCGACATGAAGGCCTCACCTGTCTGCGGAGTGATCGTGGACCTTCCGATGAGGAGGGAAAACAACACGAGCACGACCCCCATGCTGAAGGACTGGCCTGTCATCCGCATGGTGGAGATGACGCCGGAGGCGACCCCGTAGTCGCTCTTTGGAACGGAACTCATGACTGCATTGGTATTGGGCGACGAGAACAGGGAAAAACCTATGCCGATGACGGACAGGCATACGAGGATCGTCCCGGGGGCCGTGTGCTCGCCAAGAAAGGAGAGTGCGGCAAGGCCGAATGCGGTCAGAGCCATACCCGACGACGCCATGATGCGCGGCTCGATGCGGTCCGAAAGGCGCCCCGCCAGGGGGGAGAGCACCGTCATGGCGGCGGGCTGGGTCAGCAGGATAAGGCCTGTCTGGGAAGGGCTCATTCCTCTGATGTACTGGAGGTAGAGGCTGAGCAGGAAGCTGATGGAAAAGGTGGCGCCGTAATGGATGAATGCCGCTGCATTCGAGTATGCGAATACGCGGTTGGAGCACAGCAGTTTCATATCCAGGACCGGAAACGGGTGGTTCCTCTCCCAGAGAATGAATGCCCCCAGGGCGATGATACCGGCACTCATGACGGCAAATCCCCTGAAGGCGGGCAGTATCGAGAAACCGATCATCAGGGAGACCAGGCTGAGGGAATAAACCATCGAACCGAACAGATCGAGCCGTCCGGAGGTCCGACCCCTGCGATCTTCCCGGATGCACCTCTGCGCTGTCAGGAGGGCGGCAGCCCCCAGTATGGAGCAGAGGAAAAAGATGCTCCGCCATCCGAAACGATCGGTGAGGAAACCCCCGACGAAGGGCCCCATGGTCAGCCCCCCATAGACTGCGGCCACCGTGATCCCGATGGCCCTGCCGCGACGGTCGGGCCTGGTGACCTCGGTCAGAATGGCCATGGAGGTGCTGAAGATCATGGCGCCTCCGAGCCCCTGGATGACCCGCAGCAGGAGGAAGATCCAGGTATTCCACGCCAGGGGGATGCACAGGCACATGAGGGTGAAAACCAGGATGCCTCCCATGAAGATCCTTTTCCTGCCCAGTATGTCCGCGGCCCTTCCCAGGGGGAGCAGGAAAACGGCCGATGCGATGAGGTACGAGGTGGATACCCAGCCGAGCAGCACCGCATCCATGGAAAAGGCCCGGGCGATGGCCGGCAGCGCGATGTTCACCGAAGAACCCATGAACGGGGTGATGAACGAGGAAAGCGTTGCCACCACGAGCACACTGAATTCTTCGTTCTGTTGCCTCATGACCTCAGGATGCTCCCGGCGCCCTCCCGGAAAGTCCGGGGGAACGTCTCCGGTCACGCCGTCCTTTCCCGTTTCTTGGTGAGCCGGTATTTTTCCACCTTGAGGTAGAAGGTCTTGTAGTTCAGGCCCGATTCCCGTGCAGCCTCGGCAATGACACCGCCGTGCTTTTCCAGGAGGTGGGCGAAGTACTTGCGCTCGAACTGCTCCAAGAGGGCCTTCTTGATGGCATGGTAATCGTTTCCCTCGCCGGCATCCACGAGGATGGCGGGCTCGTCGGGAATGGATGCCGCCGCCGGGGGCGATGCTTCGGAAAGAGTCCTTCCAAGTTCAGGGAAATCCGTAATGAGCTCCGAGCGCGTCGATACCATGGCATGCTGGATGATGTTCTCCATCTCCCGCACATTACCCGGCCACGGGTATGTCTCGAGCTGATCCATTGCCCTTGGAGAAAGGCCTCTGACCGTGGAATTGAGCTTCTGTGCATATTTGGCAATGAAATGGCCTGCCAGCAGCGATATGTCTTCCCTGCGTTCGCGGATCGGCGGCACGATGATGGGCAGGACGCTGATGCGATAGTAGAGATCCTCCCGGAAGAGCTCCTTTCTGATCATGTCCTGGATGGGGCGGTTCGTGGCGCAGATCACCCGGAAATCCAGGTCGATTTCCCGGTTGCTCCCGAGCCTGGTGATCTTGTGGTCTTCCAGCACCCTGAGGATCTTGGCCTGGAGATCCAGCGGGATATCGCCGATCTCATCGAGGAAGATGGTCCCGGTATGGGCCTTTTCGAACTTGCCTATCCTGAGGCTGACCGCACCGCTGAAGGCCCCCTTCTCGTGACCGAAGAATTCCGATTCCAGGAGGTTCTCGGGGATGGCTGCGCAGTTGATCACCACGAAGGGTTTGGCCCTCCGGTCGCTCCGGGAGTGGATGGACCTGGCTATGAGCTCCTTGCCGGTCCCGGTCTCCCCCAGGATGAGTACGGTGAGATCAGTCTCGGCTGCAGTCAGGATCTGCTCATAGAGACGCTGCATCTTAGGATGAGACCCCACGAGTTGGTCGAGGCCCTCGGTATGCTGCTGGATCTGGCCCTTGAGTTCGATATTTTCCTTGAGGATCTCGTGCTGCCTGAGGATCTTGGTGAGGGAGATCTCGAGCGTGTCCATATTGAAGGGCTTTTCCAGAAAATCGTACGCCCCGTACTTCATCGCCTCCACGGCCCCGGATATACTGCCGAAGGCCGTCACGACCACTACATACGTGGTGGGATAGCGGTCGTGAATCTCCCTGAGCAGGGCATACCCGTCCATGCGGGGCATCTTGATGTCCGTGATCACGATGTCATGGCGGTTCGCCTCGATCTTCTCAAGGGCATCCAACCCGTCGCAGGCCGTGTCTATCTGAAGTTCGAGGCTGGACTGTTCCAGGGCGTCCTTGAGCTGCTCGAGAAAGACCTCTTCATCGTCGACAAGCAGGATCTTCTTTGTCTCCTCCACGCGTTGCCTCGCATTCAACCTTTCTTAAGGTCTTTGCTTCCATGTACGTTCGTCGCCCTCACCGGCCCGCACTGCTCCCGGGGAAGCCTGATAACGAACTCGGCTCCTTGTTCTATTCCGGTCGCCGCCTCCACCTCTCCGTGGTGCATGTCGATGACCTTCCTCACCAGGGCCAACCCCAAACCGGTACCCTTGGCCTTCCTGGTATAGAACGGCTGGAATATCTTCTCCCGTTCATCGGCGGCGATGCCTGAGCCCGTATCCCTGATGCGGATCTCCACCGCGTCCGCACAGAATGCCTCCTCCCTACCCCTGCTGAATTCATGCCGCGCGACAACGCAGGTGGATATGGCCAGGGTGCCGCCGTCAGGCATGGCATCCTGGGCGTTCTCGATGATGTTTTCGAAAACCTGCCGGAGCTGTATACCATCGACCACCACCGTATCGGCCTCCGGGTCGTAGTCGGTCTCTACACGCACCCCACGCTGTTCAAAGGTGTCAGTCAGGTTGAACAACAGGCCGTCAATGATGTTGCTTATCCGGTGAGCCTTGGGCCGGAGCTCACCCGAACGCGTCCAGTCCAGGATCTGGGTGACGAACTTCTCCAGGTTGTCCACCCCGTTCTTCACCCCGTCGAGCTGCCTTCGCTGGCGTCCGTCCAGGATCAGTGAGTTGGAAAGAAGCTCAACGCCGGTCTTTATCTTCTGGAGGGGGTTTCTCACCTCATGGGCCACATGGGCGGACATCTCGCCCAGGATGGCCATCTTCCTCGCCTGCTCGAGCTCCCGCTGCATCTGCTTTATCTCTGTAATATCCATGATGGATACGATGCTCTGCATGGTGCCCGGAATCATGCCGATGGTGAGGAAGGAGTCATGGATCCGGGCGTATTTGTCCATGAAGCGGAACTCGTACTGGGAAGGCACATCCAGGGCCCCCTGGCGTCTCGCACGGGAATACGCCTTCATGCGCTCCACGTCATCGGGGTGCACCACCTGGGTCCAACGCATCTTGCCGATGATCTCATCCTTGGTATATCCGCTGAGCTTTTCCATCTGGTTGTTGGCAAAGGTGACCCTGTAATCCTCGTCGAGGATCATCATGGCCGTGCCGGTGTGCTCCACGGTGGCCCGGTACTTTGCCTCGCTGGCACGCAGGGCCTTCTGAGCCTCCCGCTTCTCCGTGATGTCACGGATGACGTTCTGGGTCGCAGGTCGTCCCTCATACTCGATGACCGACGGGGTGATCTCGAAGGCGCGCCAGAGGTCATCACTGCTCCGCAGTGCGATCTCGTACTGTTCCGGGACCCTTTCACCCCGTATGCGCTTGTCGTAGCGCGCCTCGATCATGCGCGAAAGCTCGGGCCTCACGATGTCCCCGAGGCCCATCCGCCCCACCTCGTCCTCCGTGTATCCCAGCAGCTCCCTAAAGGCAGGGTTGGTATACTTGAACTTGTGATCCTGATAGACGAAGATCCCGTCGGCGGTCTTTTCCACAAGCATCCTGTACTTCTGCTCCGACTCCCTGAGCCTGTCCTCCACCTTCTTCATGGGCCTGAGGTCGCGGAACACGCTGATGGCCGCCACGGGTCTTCCTTCGGAATAGAGATAGGAGACGGACAGGGATATGGGGATCGTTATGCCTTCCTTGGAATAGATCCTGGTCTCTTCACTCACCACCCAGCGGGGATTCTCCTCGGTGCCCTGGTCCAGGACGGCCATGATCCTGTCGCGTTCGCCCGGGACCATAAACTGCACTATGTTGGCCTTGTGGTTGAGCATGTCTTCCGCGCCGAAACCGGTTATATCCTCGGCGGCCTTGTTGAAGATCAGCGCCTTGCCCTTCAGGTCGGACGCTACGATGGCGTCGGAGGAACTTGCGATCAGTCCCGCGAGGAATTTATTCGTCGACTCCAGGCTCTGCTCCATCCCCTTGCGTCTGGTGATGTCATGGGCGATGTTCACCGTGGCCTTTTCGCCCGACAGTGAGATCGTGGAGGTCGACATGGAAACGATCCGTTCATGCCCTGTCTTGGTCTTGAAGACCACATCGAGCCTTCGGGGTCGCACATCCTCGCCCTTGGCAAAGGCATGATCGCGCTGGTGCATGAGACGCGCGGCATCTGCGTGCATCACGCCTGCATAGCTCATTTCCTCCAGCTCTTCGGCAGAATACCCCAGCATCCGTTCAAAAGCAGGATTCACGTAGAAGAATCGATGGTCCTGATAGACGAAGATTCCGTCGTGAGCCACCTCGACCATGGCCTGGAAGACGGCCTTGCTGATCTTCTTCGCCTTCGGATGAACTTGGTCTTGGGCGTGCATATGGAAAGGAAAATACACGATGCAGGTCAGTCTATCAATAATCAATAATGAGCGCTTCTACGCCTTGAACTTGCCGAAGTCCTCGGGGTTCATCTTCTCGAGAATCTCCTTGAGCTTCTCCTGATCCTGCTCAAAGCCCACCATGACCTTCCCTGCGTTCGTCTTGGCATCCACATGGATGGCGTCTTTGATCACGTGGTTTGCGACATATATCGGAGACTTGGTGCGCAGGGCAATGGCAATGGCGTCCGACGGCCGGGCATCGATGGTCAGGCGGCCCCCGCCATGGGCGATGGTGACGAGCGCATAGAAGACGTTGTCCCTGATGTCCACCACCTCGATCTTCTCTATGGTGGCGCCCAGGGTTTCGACAAAGGACCTGAAAAGGTCATGGGTCATGGGTCTGGAGTACTGCACCCCCTCCAGGGCAGCCGCTATGGCGCTCGCCTCCATGATGCCGATCCAGATGGGGAGGATGAACTTGCCGTCAAGATCCCGCAGCACGACGATGGGGGCATTATTGGTCGGGTCCAAGGCAATGCCAGCCACCTTCATCTCTATAAAGCCGGGCATGAACACGTCCTCCTACCCGGTAAGAGTAAGTCCATAGAGGCGATTAGTCAATACGGAATCAGGCTGAGCAGCCCGGACGGGGAATCAATCATGGACCGGGCGATGGAGGTATCGGTCAAGGTCGTGTACGAGCTTATCCATCTCAACGGACATGTCCTCCATCTCGAAGCCGGCCGTCATGAGCCACTTCCGCACCTGGAGCACGAGCGGCGCCTTGATATGGTACCGTTCCATGAGGTCCATGGCGGAGAGAAGATCCGACCTGGTGCCGTCGAACACCTTTTCCCCCTGCGCCACCCCGATGATACGGTCGGTGAGCCCGATGAAGTCTTCCTGGTTGTGGGTGACGATGATCACCGTGGTGTCCTTCAGCGAAGATACGATGCGCAAGAGTTCACGCCTTCCCGATGCATCCAGCCCTGCCGTGGGTTCATCGAGCATGAGGATTTCCGGGTCCATCATGAGGGCCGAGGCCAGCGCGAGCTTCCGTTTCTCTCCGGAACTCAGGGAAAAGGGTGAGGTGGCCCTGAGCCTGTCCAGGTCCAGACCGAACCCCCGGGTGACGGACGAGGCCTTCCTTTCGATGGCTGCTTCTTCCGGTCCGTAGAAGTTCCGCAGGGCAAAGGCAAGCTCATCGTAGGCGGTCTCCTGGAAAAACTGCTCCTCGGGGAACTGGAAGAGCACGCCTATCCTCCTGCGCACCGTGGGGAGCATCCGCTGCCTGGCCAGGCTGCGGATGCTGATCCCGTCATAGAGGATATCCCCCCGGCTCGGCAGCATGAGGGCGTCAACCAGCTGCAGCAGGGTGGTCTTGCCCGACCCGGCGGGTCCGGCAATGGTGACCTTCTCGCCCTGCCCGATCCTCAGGCTTATACCCGAGAGCGCCCACCCGTCACCGGGGATTTCATACCTGTATGATACATCGACGCATTCTATGACCATCGTGCCGTAAGCGCCTCCGCCGCAGTCCGGGCATCCATGCAGTTGAGGCATGCACGGGAGGTCAACAGGCCCTTCCGGGCTATGGTGAGCCCGTATCGTATGTCATCGAGACCGGTCGTTGTGTGGGCATCCGGGTTTATGGCAACCCGCCCTCCCCGCGCGACAAAGTCCGGTATCAGGCGCCAGTCGATGTCGAGCCGCATGGGGTGGGCGTTGAGCTCGATGAAGACCCCATGCCTGGCCGCTTCTTCCAGGACCGCGTCCATATCGATCTCGTACGGTCTGCGGGAAAGGAGCAGCCGGCCTGTGGGATGTCCGATCACCGAGGTGAAGGGATTCCGGATGGCCTTGATGATGCGTTCCGTCATGACGTCCCTTTCCATGTCCATATGGGAATGGATGCTGGCGATGACGAAGTCGAGCTGTCTGAGAATCCCCTCCGGGTAGTCCAGGGAACCGTCCGGGAGGATGTCGGACTCTATGCCCTTGAGGATCGTGAATTCCTGATCCTGCACATTGAGCTCGTCGATCTCCCGGATCTGTCCCTTCAGGTTCTTCACGCTCAAACCGCCTGCATAGTAGGCATTCCTGCTGTGATCGGAGATCCCGACCCAGGAGTATCCGCGGTCTTTCGCCGCACGGACCATGTCCACGAGGGTTGCATGGCCGTCACTCATGGAGGTATGGACATGGAGGACGCCCCTGACATCCTCCATCGCGACGAGGTCTTCCCTCCCACCCTGAGACCACTCAGTGTCCCGTCCTTCACGGACCTCGGGGGAGAGATAGGGCATGCCGAGCAGGGAGTAGATCTCGGTTTCATCACGCACGGACACCGTCTTCCCGTCCCTGGTGATACCGTTGGGGGATATCCCGACGGCGAGCCTCTCCCCGACCCTGCCGACCTGTTCCATGTGGGCACGGGAGCCCGTTGTAACGAACAGGGCGGGTATCAGGGTCTCCCGAGGTACCACCAAGATCTTCACCGGTGGTTTATCGGGGTGTTCCATGAGACATGCAGTCCCCTCCCGGGAGATCCGACCCTTGGGAATACCTTGCAGGCAAGAGTGTATGACATCGAAGACGCCATCCCTGTCCACGCACAGGAGCTCGATGCCTTCGACGACCTCCATGCCCCTCCGGCATGCACCGGTGGGTTGAACATACAGGCCGGCCTCGTTCAAGAGCCTCACCACTTCGTCCATCCAGTTCCATGCCGCGTCCAGGAGGTACCATCCCCGGTAGCCGAGGACATCGCTGACGGAGCGCTCCAGTCGGGCGATTCCCCGTTCCGTAAAGCCCTTCACCCCTGCAAGCCTTCCTTCCTCGAGGGCGACACGGAGCTCGTCGATACTGGAGATACCAAGCTCATGGTACAGAAACCTGAGTTTCTTCATCCCCAGACCCGGGACCTTGATCAGTTCAGCATACCCTTTCGGCAGCCTGGCCTTCAGCTCCGCCACCATGGAAAAATCACCATCCCGGACCCAGGCCGTCAGCATTGCCCCGATGGATGGACCGATGCCTCTGACATGGACGATCTCTCCGCTCCCGATGAGGTCTTCTGCCGGTACGGTGAGTTCCATGATTGACCTGGCCGCCTTCTCATATGCCTTTGCCTTGAACGGATTCTCCTCCAGGAACTCGAGGGCCTCGGAAACCTCGAGGAGGGCATCGGCCAGGGCGCTGTTATCCAAGGAGTTCTCCCTGCAGGGTCTGCCCGTCAAGGGCGGTAAGCCTTACCTGCACGAGGCTGCCGGCGGCCGCCTGACCTGAAGCCGCAACGGTGAGGTAGTTGGAGGAAACGCCGCTGAAACGGCCCGAACAGGTCTGCGTGATCAGGATCTCCTCCACGCCGCCTACCCTGGCGGCTGCAAAGGCCTGTCTCTTCTTCCTGGACAGCGCTCTGAGGTAGGAGGATCGTCGTGTTATCGTTGCATCGTCGGGCCGGCCGGGCAGACGCGCCGCCACCGTGCCGGGTCTGGGAGAAAAAGGAAAGACATGAAGGTACGTGACGTCCATGTCCTCGATGCGTCCGTAGGACTCCTCAAAGGCCTTGTCATCCTCCCCCGGGAACCCCACGATGACATCCGCACCGACGGCCATCTCCGGGATCGACTCCTTCATGCTCTTCACGAGGGCTGCGGCATACCCGGCCGTATACGGCCGGCCCATGGCGCTCAGCACGGTATCACTGGCATGCTGAAGGGGCAGGTGCAGGTGCCTGCAGACCCTGGGTTCAAGTGCAATCATCTCGACGAGACAGTCCTCCACCGTCCACGGCTCCATGGAACTGATACGGATCCTCGGGACCGAGGTGTGGGTCAGCACCTTCTGAACGAGCCGTGCGAGACCTCCTTCATAGAGGCCGATGTTGATGCCGGTGAGAACCACCTCCCGATAACCCTTTTCAGACAGGATTCTGATTTCGGTGATGACGTCCTGCCATGGCCTGCTCACAGGCCTGCCCCGGGCCATGGGGACGATGCAGTAACTGCAGTACCGGTCGCAACCCTGCTGGACCTTGACAAAAGCCCTGCTCTGGGAACCGAATCCCGAGAGGAATCGTGGAAGATCAACACCGAGGACGTCAGGGAGGCGGTCAGGTCTGACGACTTCTATCTCTTCGGAGATGGCACCGATATCTTCGGGGTAGACCACCACCTGGCAACCGGTGACTACCACCCTTCCTCCCTGCCGGAGGGCCCTGCGGGCAAGCCGTCTTCCCTCTGCATCGGCCCTGTGGGTGATCGTGCAGGTATTGATGATGTAACAGTCTGCCCCGGGATCGGTGAAGGCCTGTTCGACATGCCCTGCGGCCACAAGCCCCTGGCGGATCCGCTGGCTTTCATACTGGTTTACCTTGCATCCCAGGGTGAAGATGGCGAATCTCATACTCCGGTGGAATACTATGCCACCTAAGAGGTGTCAATCTCGAGGATTCACGGGCTTCTTTACAGGCTTTTTCAGAAGCTTCTTGACCTCTTTCATGAAGTCTTCCGAGGGATTCAGGAGCTTGACCCCCGTCTCCACCCGGCCCTCATCATCGGGGATCGACCACATGGTCTTGCCGCGGGCCTTCTTTCCATCCAGGTCTATCCTGACCTCATGGTCGATGGACACCTTTTCCGAGGTCTCCAGCAGGACCCCGGCTTCATCCGCATTGAGGAGGTCGCCTTCCTCGGGGCCTCCCCCGAGGTCATATACCACCGGGGCATGGACCCGGTGGCGTCTCAGATCCATCTGCTGCTTCAGCACGTCCCGGTTTCCCATGCTCCTGAGCTGGGAATCCATGTTGTAGACGATGTTGAAGTATCTGGTTTTCTGCTCCAGCTTTGCCACCTTTGACAGATCCCTGAGCAGGGCCTTCCTCTGCTTGCTCAGCATCTCCACGAAATGGGTGAATGCAGCCTCGACCTCCCGGTTTCTCCTGTTGACCAGGTAGCTGTTGATCATGGAGGGAAGCTTCTTCTTGATCTGCGATTCGAACTCCTTCAGCGAGTGTTCGAATTCTTCTCTGTTCATGGGCTCCAGCATACCCAAATGGCGGTGCAAATGCAAATGTGACATCGGATTGAAGAGAGGAGCGCATCCTGCATCATGGATACTATGTTCCCGTGCACGGTACCCCCCTACCCATCGAGCGGAGAGGCGCGCAGAATCAGGGTGAACCTCTGCATGGGCAACCTATACACCGCGGCGATCCCGACATGCTCTCTTTTGAAAGGATCATCCCGCAGAAACAAGCCTCAGGAGAGACTATCGTTCCGTCAACTCCTCACCTTTACGGGCACTCGCAAGATCGTGTATGATGGACGCTATGGATGCCATGCATATCTTGCTGTGTTCTTCGGAGGTAACCCCCTATGCCAAGACCGGCGGCCTGGCCGATGTGAGTGCCGCCTTGCCCGCCGAGCTCAATCGGCAAGGTGTCCGGTGTTCCGTGGTCATGCCGCTTTACCGTGAGATACTGAATACGGGGCTTACCCTGAAGCCCGCCGGGGAGATCGCGGTTCTCACGGGTACAGGCATCACCGAAGCCAAGATCTTCAGACACGACACCACCTTCTTCATCGCCCATCCCCTCTTCTCGGACCGGACCGGGCTCTATTCCTATGCCGGCCATGACTATCCCGACAACCTCGAGCGTTTCGCCTTTTTCTCCCGGGCCTGTGTGGAGATGATCCGGCTCATGGGTGATATCGACATCGTGCACTGCAACGACTGGCAGACGGCCCTAGTCCTTCCATACCTCAAAGATACAGGGATTGACACCGTGGGCAGCCTTTTCACCATCCACAACCTCGCATACCAGGGCATCTTCGATGCAATCCTGTGGTCCATGCTCTTCCTGCCCCATGAGTATTTTCATCCCGACTGCATGGAGTTCTTCGGCAGGATCAACGTCATGAAGGCGGGCGTCGTGTTTGCGGACGCGGTCAACACGGTAAGCCCCACCTATGCGCGGGAGATCCAGACACCCGAGTTCGGGAGCGGCCTCGAAGGGCTTCTGCAGTCAGTCTCATACAAGCTTTCAGGCATCGCCAACGGCATCGATACCGATATCTGGAACCCGGCGCAGGACACCCTCATCTCCCGGCAATATGGGGTCGGCGACAGGTCGGGCAAGCAGGCATGCAAAAAGGCCCTTCTCGAGATGTTCTCTCTGCCGGTCGATGACAGGCCTGTCTTCGGACTCATCAGCCGCCTGGTGGAACAGAAAGGCATCGATTGTGTCCTCGACGCAACCCCATCAGCCGCAGCCCTCGATGCCAAGATCATTGTCCTGGGCAACGGTAATCCGGTCTTCGAGAGGCGCTTGTTGGAACTCCGAGATGCATTCCCCGGACACATCGGCATCCATGTCGGCTTCGACGAAGCTAAGGCCCATGCCATTGAAGCAGGGTCCGACTTCTTCCTCATGCCGTCCCGGTTCGAACCCTGCGGACTGAACCAGATGATCAGCATGCTATACGGCACCTTGCCCATCGTCACCGCTGTGGGGGGATTGAAAGATACGGTGCGCGCCCTGGGCGAGTCGGACGCACCCTACGGACTCAGGGTATCCTCTCCGAACACCCAGGCCCTTATGGAAACGATCTCCCGGGCATGCCGGATCTACCATGAAGACTCGGCACTGTTCAATGCTATGATATGTAACGCCATGGCACAGGATGTGAGTTGGGCGGTACCTGCCAGGCGGTATACAGACATCTATCGCAATCTTAAAAATTTGAGAGAAAGAGAAAGATAAATCCAGTTCCAAAGTTTTCTACAATTTGTCAATAAGTCGAAAGAAACCTGTCCTGACCGGAGTCCTGAACGCACCCTGCAAGAAGCCCTGAAGGGCGGGATTTATCATACAACATATTGATATTACGTATTGATATTGTATTCATAAAAAATTAACACTGCCCACCCATAACCGGTGTGTTTTACCTTTGACCTTTTCCGGCGCAAGAATCATTATGGCGCACGTTGCTTCTGAAGTTCTTCTCTCTGGGGGGGTTTGTGGATCAGTTTGCAATTATGAAAGAGTCTATACTCTCGAAGTCACATGCCGCTTCCGACAGGGCCCTGCTGGATCAGCTTGAGATAAGCGAGGAGGATGGGACGGTCCTGGTACACTGTCCGAACCTATTCGCCCAGAAATACTTGACCAGGATGTACAGGGACCTCATCATCTCGTCCATCAGGACATATCTCGACCGCCCCGTAAACGTGGAATTCTGCGTGAGCCAGCAAGGAGAACTCCAGGAGAAGCGTCAGGCACCCAGCGCGGCCAAACCCATACAGATGAGTCTGCCCGCCTTTGCTCAGGCGAATTCGAGTACCGGGCTCAACGCCCATTTCACCTTCGACGAATTCATCGTGGGCCGATGCAATGCCTTTGCCTATGAAGCGGCTCAGGCCGTGTCCGTCGGCGATATGAACAGGTATAACCCCTTGTACTTCCATTCCGACATCGGCCTCGGGAAGAGCCACATATCGCATGCCATCGGCAACAGAATCCTTACCGATCGACCGGGCACCAGCATACATTACACCACGGCGAGAGACTTCACCCAGGACTATGTCCACTCGGTGAGAAACAATTGCCTGAACACCTTCAAGAATTCCTACCACAGCAGCACCATGGACATCTTCTTCATCGACGACGTTCACCTCTTCAAGAACAAGGAGAAGACCCAGGTGGAGCTCTGCCACGTTCTGGACGACCTCATCAGCGCCGGCAAGCAGGTCATCCTCTCAGGCTTCCGTCCGCCCACCGCCATGCCCCAGATCGATAAAGGCCTGCGATCACGGTTCTCCTCGGGGCTCGTGATCGACATCAAGCGGCCGGACAAGGCAACCCGGGGCAAGATCGTGCGCCACAAGTCCATAAAGAACGGCGTTACCATGCCTGACGAGGTGGTTGATTTCATCAGCGACACCATTCATACGAGCGTCCGTGACCTGGAAAGCGCCGTGATGACCATCGCCGCCATGAGCTCTCTCATGAAGCGCCCCGTCACCCTCGAAATGGCACAGGAACTGCTGGAAGGCACGCTGGAGAAACAGCAGAGGATCACCATACCATTCATCCTCGACTTCATCTCCCGGAACTTCTCCGTACCCAAGGAAATACTGGTGTCCCCCTCCCGCAAGAAGGAGATCGTATACCCGAGACAGGTGGCCATCTTCCTGTGCAGACGCTACACCGAGGAGTCCCTCCAGATCATCGGCGAGGCCTTTTCGAGGAAGCACTCCTCCATCATCCATTCCCTGGAGACCATAGAGGCCCAGTACTCCGCGAACCTCAAGGTAAAGAAGGAAATAGACTTCCTCATAGACAAGATAGACAGCGAGTTCTCATGATCCAGGTTTCCCTGGACGATACCGTCGGGATTCTCTTCAGATTCCAACGGCCTCCCTGCTCTGGTCACGGAAGTTGTCAACACCGGTGAAGAATTCCCTCATCATGATGACCCAGTAGTAACGCCCGCGCCTGGTGAGCTGGATCTGCCTGGGTGTGAAATGCAGTGCCCCTGCCAGCGAAAAGAAGAGCAGCTCCGGCCCGAGCAGGGTCCACAGGGAACGGCCGAATCGCTTCCTGAATTCCCGGACATCGAGCCTGAGACCGAAAAGGTTCATAAGGAGGCTGTACCGGGCCATTTCCTTGACGGAGAAGGCCTTGCGGTGTTGGAGGGGGAGTCTCCCGTTCTCCAGGGCGCCGATATATTCCGGTAGCGAGAAGGTGTTGGCATGGATCGCCCCGTTCACCAGGCCGAAGGCACCACTGCCCGCCCCCACATATTCCTCTCCGCCCACTACATACTCATCGATCATGGGAGAGCCTCCACGTGAGAAACACCAGGCCGAGTTCGGCTCATAAATGGTATCGAGGGCATCGGTGATCATATCATAGAAGCGTCTCTCCTTGGCAGGACTGACCCTTCCCATGATGCCCTCCATCTGAGACCGGGTGGCCTGGGAGATCATGAGGGGGTAGAAGGTGATCTGATCCGGCAGAATCCTCAAGAGGGTCTCCAGGTCGTGTCCAAGCATGGTGCTGTCCTGGATGGGGAAGTTGTAGATCATGTCCACGTTCAGGGTATCGATGATGCCCATCGAGTCTGATACCCTGCGTGCAAGCTCATCGCCGCTGCCGTACTTTTCGAACCGGCCGATGGCCTTCAGGACACTATCCGTGAAGCTCTGGATGCCCACCGAGACCCTTCCAACCCCAGCCCGGGCAAGGGAAGCCAACACTGGTCCTTCCAACCGGTCGGGATTCGTCTCCACCGATATCTCGGAAGGGGAAAAGAGCTCCCCGATTCGATCAAGAGTGCCCATCAGCTCATCCATCATGACCGTCGGGGTGCCCCCACCGATGTACACCGAAGAAAACCTGAAGCCCCGGGCGGCATACATCTCGAGTTCCCGCCTCAATGCCTTGAAATATAATCTCCCGGCATGTTCCTCAAAGGGGAACCGGTGAAATGAGCAGTAGGGGCAGAGCTGCACACAGAAAGGGATATGGACATACAGGTGGATGGAGTGCTCGGGCGCAGCGGGGGGGAGTACAGACATACCTTCATCAAAGGCGAAACAGGACCGTGAGCTCCACCTCACGAACCGTGCAATGAACTCGTCAATGAGCATGTGTCTTACCTGAACAGCCTGATGAGATACATGACCAGTGTGATGACGATACTCACCAGGATGGATGTCGTTAGGGGAAAAAAGAAGGTGAAACCCGTCCGCTCGATCCTCAGGTCTCCCGGCAGTCTCCCGAGCCACGACAGACTGCCGCCCAGGGTGAAGAAGATGCCGAGGGCAAGCAGGACGATCCCTGCAGCAATGAACGGGCTCCCCAGATACCTCATGGCATGAGCCTATATACCACTGAATCCTTCAACGCAAGTCGGCTCTCCATCAAGGAGCCCCCTGCTCCGCCTTCTTGCCCGCGAGGATTTTTCATGTTAGTCCAAAGGTCAATGATTTTTCATGAAAGGAGAGCCTCGCACCCCCTTCCGGGCGGAGAGCATCCGTGCACTTTGCGCTTTTCATATAGTGGAAGGGAGCCTCGTGAGGCTCACAGGTGGAGCTCATGATCCCGGTGAGGGATACCACCGTTGCCAGAGGGTTCGCTCCCGTCACGACATTCCTCATCATAGCCAATCTCGCCATGTTCATACAGGAACTCAGGCTCGGCGAACAGATCTTCCACATGTTCCGGGCAAGTCCGGCCGATATCGTCGGGTTTCTCATCCATGGTACACCCGGATTCTGCAGGATCCATATCTCGGTCATCGCATCAGGATTCATGCACATCGGATATGTGCACCTGATCGGGAACCTGATCTTCCTGTCCGTTTTCGGCCCGAGCGTGGAAAAGAGCATCGGCATGGTGCGCTTCGCGGTCTTCTACCTAGCGGCCATCCTGGCCGCCTTCTATGTGCACGCCATGATCCACCCCCACTCTTCGGTCCCCGTCGTGGGGGCATCCGGAGCCATTGCAGGCGTCATGGGGACATACCTCGTCCTGAACCCCAAGGGACGCATCCTCACCATTATTCCCCTGATCGTAATGCTGGAGATCATTGAGGTGCCTTCCCTCGTCTTCATCCTCATATGGTTTGCTCTCCAGGGTATCCACGGCTTCCTGAGCATGCATTCCTCTTCCCCTGTGGCGTGGTTCTCGCACATCGGCGGATTTCTCATGGGACTTGTTACCGGGATACACTACAGGTTGTTACGGTGATCCGGAATGAAAGACCCCATTACAGAGAAGTCATCCTCACGGAACCTCGTTTAGATTTCTCATGTTTCGTCCTCCACAAGAGAAACCGATATTACGACAATGTAACCCCGAACCTCCTCTCTTCAAGCCTTTGTCAACTGCTGTTACCAATTTGACATTTTACTAAAGATTCACTTTCGCCTTCCCGATAGATAGGCTATGCGTAGGGAAGAATTGATTTTTAATGCGATTCCATTACAAATAAGGTATAAGGAAACCAATGAGGGTTACACAATCTTTATCCATTGGAATGGTATTGGTAATCGCATTGCTGCTCGTATTCACCCTCCCCGGGGAAAAGGGAATCATCCGAGGCTATCAGCTTCATCGCGAACTCATCAGTCTGAAAACACGAAACGCAGGACTCGAGCAGGAAAATTCCGTTCTGGCCAAGGAAGCTACCATGCTGAGGGACAACATGGCATACATAGAGCATGTCATTGTCAAAGAGTTAAACTTGGTGAAACCTGGGGACACGATCGTTGTGTTCAAAAGGAAAAAGACATAAACGCGGGGTGATTCGATGTTTTTTGAGAAAAATCTGCTGGGCCTGGATATCGGGTCACAGTCCATCAAGATGGTGGACATCGAGAAGACGCGGAGCGGTTACCATCTCAAGGCTTTGGGGCTTGGCCTGATCCCAGCCGAGTGCATTGTCGACAAGGACATCATGGACTCCGAAACGGTGGTGGATACGGTCAAGAACCTCCGGGAGAATCTGAAGGTTCGGGCCCGCGGGAGCGCCACAGCCATATCGGGCCACTCCGTCATCGTGAAGAAGGCAGAGCTGCCGCTGATGAGCGAGGGTGAGCTCAGACAGACGCTTCCCATAGAGGCTGAGCAGTACATACCCTTTGACATCAATGACGTATACCTTGACACCTTCATCCTCGGCGAGAGCATCGAACGTTCGGACATGATGGATGTCCTCTTCGTGGCCGCCAAGAAAGAGCTCGTCGATGAGTATACCTCCGCTGTGAGGAATGCGGGACTGAAACCCATGCTCATCGACATCGATGTGTTCTCCATCGAGACCATGTATGAGATCAATTACCCCGATGCCCCCGAATCCATCGTGGCACTCGTTGATGCAGGCGCCTCGATGATCAACGTCAATGTCCTCAAGGACGGCATGTCGATATTCGCCCGAGACATCTCCATGGGGGGCCGTCAGCTCACGGAAAGGATCCAGAGGGAATTCAACGTAAGCTTTGAGCGGGCCGAGAACATCAAGACCGGGGCAAACATCGAGGGCATCGATCTGGAAAAGATCAACTACATCTTCAAGATGGCTGCAGAAACCTATGTTCAGGAGATCAGACGGACGCTGGACTTCTTCCTGTCAACCATGGTCAACGAAAACATCGAGAAGATCTATATGAGTGGAGGATCCAGCAGGATTCCCGGACTCACCAAGCTGCTGGAAAAACAGATGGAGATCCCTGTGGAGATGGTCAACCCGTTCAATAACATCAAGTGGGACGATCGGGTGTTTGATCCTGAATACATGGCCTATATCGCACCACAGATGGCAGTGGCCGTAGGCCTTGCACTAAGGAGGGCCGATTATAAATGGTAAAGGTAAATCTCTTACCCATCCGAATAGAACTAAGGAAAAAGGCCTTAGTAGAGCATTTGATCCTCATCGTGCTCTGCATCGTCTTGGTGCTCATCGGGGAATATTTCGCCCAGCTGACGGTAACCAACCAGCGCGAATCCCTGCAGAAAGAGATCGCTGACACCAAGGTTGAGATCAAGAGGCTTACTGCAGAGGCCGGTGAGATCGAAAAATTCAAAAAGCAGAAGCAGGAGTTGGAACGGAAACTCGACGTGATTCAGGATCTCAATGCGAAAAAGACCGGCCCCGTCGAAATGCTTGACGAACTGAGCCTCATCATCCCCGAAAAGGCCTGGCTCACGTCCGTTACTAATAAAGGCGACAATATCGTACTCGAGGGACTGGCGGTCGACAACCCTACGATTGCCGCCTTCATGAAGCAACTCCAGGCATCGAAACATTTCGATAACGTTACCCTTGTCCTATCGAAGCAGGAATCCGGTCAACAGAAGTTCTCCATTACCTGCAAGATCAAGCTGACGACCTGAGGTGGATAATGGATAAAATAATCGACACACTACTCAGGCAGAAGCCGCTCATCAAGGTACTTGTTCTCGTCGTCATCCTTGTGGCGATCATAGGTTTATACTGGCAATTCTTCTACAGACCGGTGCTGGCCGAGATAAGAGCCCTTGAGCCTGAGCTGAACCAGCTCAAGGCAGAGCTTGCCGCCAAGAAAGAGATCGTCAAGGAAAAAGACAGGTACATCGCAGAACTAGAACAGACAAGGGCCAAGCTCTATGTTGCCCTGAAGCAGCTCCCTGACAAGAGCGAGATCCCCACCCTTCTGGAGAACGTATCTTCACTGGGAACTGCCGCTGGGCTTCAGTTCAAGCTGTTCAAACCCATGCCCGAGGTCGCCAAGAACTTCTATGCAGAAATCCCGGTGGATATCCAGGTCGAAGGAAAGTTCCGCGATGTCGTCACGTTCTTCGACAGCGTCTCCAAGATGCCCCGGATCGTCAACATCGTGAACATCAATATGGGTAAACCCAAGAAAGATCCGACAGGCGGCATGCAGGTAGCCATATCATGCAATGCCGTAACCTATAAGTTTATCGAAGGGGCCACCACTGAACCCTCAGAAAAGAACGACAAGAAAACAAAGGAGGAGAAGAAATGAACAAGATCTTATATTCTCTCCTCATCACAGGTCTATCCCTGATCCTCATTTCCTGCACCGGGGACAAGCAGCCGGATACCGCGGCCACAGGGGCTCAACATCCTGCAGTAGTTAAGAAGTCCGAAATGGTGAAGCCGGTGCTAGCCCAGGAGGGTGAGGAACAGAAGAAACCAGCATATCAGGTGGTCGGCATTCGAGACCCCTTCCTGCCCTTCGCCGGAATTAACCCTATCGAATCGGGGGCCGGCGGTGAGTTGGGAAAGGGAATCGATCCGCTCCAGAGACTGTCCATCTCCCAGATATACCTCGTGGGGGTCATCGTCGGGAAACAGAACCGGGCCCTGCTCCAAGATACATCCGGTATGGGTTATATCGTCACTGAGGGTACGCTGGTGGGAGAAAACAACGGGATCGTAACCAAGATAGCAAGGGATTCTGTCACTGTGAAACAACACTTCAAAGACTATATGGGTCGCGTGAGTACTCGAGAAGTAGTTTTGGCGCTCAGGAAGGAAGAGGGGGTAAAGTAGTTATGAAGAAAGATACCATCCTAGTATTCATAATCATCACAGGCCTGCTGGTCCTGCCGCCAGCCGCACATGGGTTGAGCATCAAGAGCGTCGACTTCATGAATGTGGAAGACAAGTCCAGGCTCCAGATCGGCCTCGACGAACAGGCGACATATGACGTGAGCAGGGAAGGCAACAGTGTCGTGTTGCGCATCAACAAGGCGCACATCCCAAGCCACCTGGCGCGGCCGTATATCACCTCCGAGTTTGCCACGGCCATTGAGCAGATCCTTCCCAGCCAGGACAAGGGTGACGTGGTCTTCAATATCGACATGAAGCAGGCGACCCCCTACTTTGTATCCCAGGATAACAAACTGCTCATCATGGATTTCGATATCCCTGCAGACGTTAAGGCCAAGGCTCAGGAGACGAAGACGGTTACGGTCAACAAAACGCCTCTCATTGCCTCCGCGCCTGCAAAACTGCCTGCACAGCCCTACATCAAAGGGGTATCACCGGAGCCTGCTCTCCAGAGCACCATCATCGACACCGACACCTCTCCCAAGTACAAAGGGGAACGTATCACCCTGGACTTCCAGAATGCCGATATCCACAATATCCTCAGGATCATAGCCGACGTCAGTGGGCTGAACATCGTTACATCCGATGAAGTGAAAGGTTCAGTGACCATACGCCTCAAGGATGTCCCCTGGGATCAGGCCCTGGATGTTGTCCTCGAGAGCAAAGACCTTGACAAGATGGCCATCGGAAACGTGGTCCGGATCGCTCCGGCAGACAAAATCAAACAGGCCCAGGAAAGACAGCTCGCTTCAAAGAAAACCCAGGAACAGCTGGAACCCCTGGTCACCTCGGTGATTCCGGTGAACTTCGCCAAGGCATCGGATGTCGCAGGCACCATCAAGGGCAAAGAGGTCGGCCTGCTCTCGGAACGGGGAAACATAACGGCAGAGAACAGAACGAACGTGCTCATTGTCAAGGATATCCGCAAGAGTGTGGATGAGATCAACGCCATGGTGAAACGGCTGGACAAGCCGACCCCGCAGGTCCTCATCTCGGCGCGGATCGTCCAGGCGGACTCCAACTTCACGAGGGGTCTGGGCATCCAATGGGGCGGTTCCGTCAGGAGCCAGTCCGGCAAGTCTCTGTTCGGTCTTTCAGGCCTGAGCAGCAGCACTACTGCGGCGAACCCCTTCGATACGGCGGTGACGGCGGGTGGTGCGGCATCCTGGTCCAGCTCCTATGTGCCCACCTCATCCTATGCGGTGAATTTCCCCATGAATCAGGCCTCCGGCTTTGGCATCACCTTAGGCAGGCTGGGCAGCAATTCCGCCACCCTTGATCTGAACCTGGATATCGGTGAGACCACGGGCACCGTGAACGTCCTGTCAAGGCCCAAGGTCGTTACCTTGGACAACAAAAAGGCCATCATCCGCCAGGGCGAGAAGTATCCTTATATCGTCCGCGACACCGAGGGAGAGCTTTCCACTGAATTGAAGGACATCGACCTGGTGCTGGAGGTGACCCCGAGGATCGCCTTTGACGGAAGCGTGAACATGGAAGTCAATGTGAAACGCAACTCCATAGGCTCTTATACGAACCAGTTGGGTGATCCATCCATATCGGCCCGGGAGGCGGTGACCGAGGTACTGGTGAAGAACGGCGAGACGAGCGTTATCGGTGGCATCATCGAGGAAGAGGACCGGGACAACAAGTCGCAGATACCATTCCTGGGAGACCTTCCCGTCATAGGGTATCTCTTCAAGGGGACGGAAGAAATCAAGACCAAGAAAGAACTCCTGATCTTCATCACCCCCCAGATCCTCGAGCCCGTGGCACTCCAGTAACATTTCCCTTTCAGGTTGAAACCCTGGAGCCCCTGCACATCGTGCAGGGGCTCCAGTCTTTTCCGCCTCTTCGGATGACAGCCCGGGGCGCCCTTTCCCTGCACTGATCGAAGGATAGCCAAAAGCATAGGGGCTCCCCGGGACAATACGTAATTGACAGACGCTGCACAGAGTTACTATATGTGTGCTATCGATCAGGAGGTTTATATATCCATGGCACGAATGACACGCAAAGAACTGCTCAAAGAACCAGATGAATTCATATCAACCACCGGAAGCGTCCTGATGTGGATCAAGGAGCATCCGACGCAGTTCATGGTGGGGGCAGTGGTCCTCCTGAGCATCCTGGCAGGCGGATACGGGCTTTACTACTGGAAGGCGTCAAGGGACCTCAATGGGATGAATGCCTACCTCAAGGCATCCGGGAATTCTCAGATGTCGATCAAGGTAGCCCAGGATTATGCTGGCGCCCAAGCGGGAAAACTCGCGAAACTGAGGCTCGCCCGGATGTCCTATGAGCAGGGTGACTTCACCAAGGCTTTGTCCTATGCGGATGAATTCCTCGACAAATGGAGCCGCAAGGACACCTTCCACTGGCAGGCGGCCCTGATCATTGCGAGCAGCCACATCAACAAAAATGAACCGGCCAAGGCCCTGCCGATTCTGGAAGAATGCATAACATCCGCCTCTCAGGACCTGAAGGATCAGGCCCTGATCCTCAAGGCGACCGTCTTGCTCTCCCAGGGGAAAAATACAGAGGCAGGACAGGCGTTGAGCGCCGTATCTGAGAATTACCAGGAGATTGCCAAGACAATGCTTGCATCCAGGGGAATGAGCCCGGCGGCAAAGACAAGCATTCAACCACAGTGAGCAGTACATGAATTCAAATACCAGCATGATGAAGACGGTAGCGCTTTGGGTGGTTATAGCGCTTATCGGGGTGATGCTCTTTCACCTCTTCAACAGCCAACCTGCGAAACAGGCATCGGCTCTCTCCTTCAGCGAATTCCTTCAGGTACTGGACAAAGACCAGGTAAAGGAAGTCACCATTCAGGGCAGCGACATCAAGGGTGTCCTCACCGATGGGAAATCCTTCACCACCTATGCCCCCGAAGACCCGAAGCTCGTGGAAAGGCTCACCGAGAAAAATGTATCCATCACCGCCAAGCCCAAGGATGAGTCACCATGGTATCTCTCCGCCCTCATCTCCTGGATTCCCATGTTGCTCCTCATCGGCGTCTGGATCCTGTTCATGAGACAGATGCAGTCAGGAGGCACCAAGGCCATGAGCTTCGGCAGGAGCAAGGCCCGCCTCATGACCCAGGACAAGATGAAGGTGACTTTCGCGGATGTGGCAGGAGTCGACGAGGCAAAGGAAGAACTTGAGGAAATCATAGAATTCCTCAAGGAACCCAAGCGGTTCACTTCCTTAGGCGGCAGGATCCCCAAAGGAGTCTTGCTCCTGGGACCTCCCGGCACTGGAAAAACCCTTCTTGCTAAGGCAGTGGCCGGCGAGGCGGGTGTGCCCTTCTTCAGTATGTCAGGGTCGGATTTCGTGGAGATGTTCGTCGGAGTCGGGGCTTCCCGCGTCCGGGACCTCTTTGCCCAGGGGAAACAGCATGCCCCGTGCATCATCTTCATCGACGAGATAGATGCCGTGGGGAGGCACCGCGGTGCCGGCCTCGGCGGAGGTCATGACGAGCGTGAGCAGACATTGAACCAGCTCCTGGTGGAAATGGACGGTTTCGAATCCAATGAGGGCGTCATCCTCATGGCAGCCACCAACAGGCCGGACGTACTGGACCCTGCCCTGCTCAGACCCGGAAGGTTTGACCGGCAGGTGGTGGTGGCAAGTCCCGACGTCAAGGGCAGGGAGGGCATCCTCAAGGTCCACAGCCGTAACATACCTCTGGCCGACGACATCAACATGGCCACCCTTGCCAAGGCCACACCCGGCTTTTCCGGTGCCGATCTCTCCAACCTGGTGAATGAGGCGGCACTCCTGGCAGCGCGGAAGAAGCGCACCAAGGTATTCATGGAAGACATGGAGCAGGCCAAGGATAAGGTCCTCATGGGTGTGGAACGCAAGAGCATGGTCATCTCGGAAGACGAGAAGAAGACCACCGCCTACCACGAGGCGGGCCATGCCCTGGTGGCGAAGAAACTCCCCAATGCGGACCCGGTATACAAGGTCAGCATCATACCCAGAGGCCGCGCCATGGGAATTACACAGCAGCTCCCCCTCGACGACCGGCACACCTACAGCAAAGACTTTCTCATTGCCACCATCTCCGTGCTCATGGGCGGAAGAGTTGCCGAAGAACTGGTGCTCGGCTGCCTGACGACCGGTGCAGGGAATGACATCGAGCGGGCCACCGACATGGCCAGGCACATGGTTACCGAGTGGGGTATGAGTACCCTCGGCCCCCTGAGCTTCGGCAAGGTGGAGCAGGAAATGTTCCTGGGCAGGGAAATCTCCAAGAGGGTGGACTACAGTGAGCTCACGGCCCAGAAGATCGACGAAGAGGTAAAAACCATCGTACTGGACTGCTATAACAAGACGCGATCAATCGTTGAGACGAACCTGAATGTCCTGCACCGGATCGCCCAAACCCTGTTGGAGAAAGAGGTCCTCGATGGCTCGGAGATCGACAGGATCGTTGAGGAAGGGGCTGCCGCAGGCTAGGCTGCTCTCCCGGGCCGACCGATCCAGCCTGCTCGCCTGCGGTGTCGATCCGGCATCCCTTCCCTACCTCACCCCCAAGCTGCACCATAAGAACCTTTTAGTGAAGGGCGTCAAGCTCTATGCAGCAAACATCCTCAAGCAGAGCATGCTCTCCATAGGCGGGGATGTGGCCGTTCACCGTCATGTGGTCTCGGGGAAGGTCGACTCCTCCGACTGTCTCATCATGGGAGATCTCCGGCATTTCCGACTCTTGGTGGAGAAGTTGAAGCTCCAGCCCGGCCTTGACCCTCTGGCAGAGTGTATCAGCATGCATGTCTTTCCCGAGGTCGGTGCACTGGAGCTGGAATTCTGCGGGAAAAGAGCGGCATGGTCAGACCTCCCGGTCATCATGGGGATCGTCAACGTCACCCCTGATTCCTTTTCAGACGGAGGCTCCTACCTGCGCCATGACGACGCCTTGACCCATGCCCTTGAAATGGTCAAGCAGGGCGCGGAGATCATCGATATCGGGGGAGAATCCTCCCGGCCTGGCGCCCTGGACATACCACCGGATGAAGAGATCCGAAGGGTAATCCCCGTTATTGAGGAACTGTCGAAGGTGGTGGATGTTCCCATCAGCATCGACACCACCAAGGCTGTCGTTGCCGAAGCGGCGCTGAAGGCAGGTGCCACCATGGTCAACGACATCACCGCATTGCGGGGAGACCCTGTCATGATGGACCTCGTCAGGGATTCCGGTTGTGCAGTGGTCCTCATGCATATGCGCGGGTCGCCTCGAACAATGCAAATTGACACCGAATACCGTGACATCGTCACCGACATCTATGCCTTTCTCGATGAGAGGATCACGATCTGCATGGAGGCCGGGATCTCTCAGGACTCGATCATCGTGGACCCTGGTATCGGCTTCGCCAAGGATATCCAGGGAAACCTTGAGATCCTGCGGCACATATCGGAATTCAGATCCCTCCGAGTCCCCCTGCTGATCGGACATTCACGGAAGTCCTTCATCGGAAACATCCTGCATGAGGATGTTAACCAGAGGGAAGAAGGCACGGATGCGGTCACCGCCTGGGCGGCTATGAACGGGGTGGATCTGGTGCGGGTCCATGACTGCCTCCATGCCCGCAGGGTGAGAACCGTGATCAGGTCCATAACGGGGGCATCATGATCGCCGGCATCGGGATAGACATCGCGGACATCACCCGCATCGAGGACCTGCTGAAAAGGTATGGCATGCGGTTCCTGCAGCGTATCCTGACTCCCGGGGAGATTGCATCCTGCATGAAACGTCACGATGCCGCCGCATGTATCGCCGGGAGGTTCGCAGCCAAGGAGGCGGCGTACAAGGCCCTCTCTTCGGGAAGGACCTCGGGGATAGGCTTCAAGGACATCACGGTGGATACCGACGGCAGTGCACCCCGGTTGACCCTCGCGCGCAAGGCTCTCGACAGGGCGGCGCAGATAGGCGTCGCCCGTATCCATGTGAGTATATCCCACGACAGGGGCTGCGCCGTTGCCCTCGTGGTACTGGAGACATCATGACGTACGAGTTCACAACCAACTCGCCGGAGGAAACCCTTGCCCTGGGTGCGCGGATAGGAGCGCTGCTCAGCGGCGGGGAGATCGTCCTCCTGAACGGGGAACTGGGAGCCGGCAAGACACTGCTCACCAGGGGCATCGTCCAGGGCATGGAACCGGATGCACAGACACGGGTGGTCAGTCCCAGTTTCACCCTGGTGAACATATACAACGCAAGGCTTGACATAATTCACGTAGATCTCTATAGGCTAGACTCTGAAGAAATAGCCCATCTCGGGTTGGAAGACTACATGGACGGGGACCATGTACTGATCGTCGAATGGGCTGAACGCGCATGCGGCTTCTTCCGGGGTGCAACGGTGGATATTGTCATCAATCATGCTGGGGAATCTTCGCGGAACATCCTCATCTCCACCGGAATCACCCGGATGGAAGCCTTGTCCGGATGATTCAGCCCCGTTACGCCCCCCCTTCCATGGGAATCCTTGATAGGCCTATTCTCAGCAGATCAGACATCTTCGGTGAGAGGTGAACAGATATGGGGATCATTGTACAAAAGTACGGCGGCACCTCCGTAGGCTCCCTGGAAAAGATCAAGTTCGTTGCGAACAAGGTTGCCAAACGGTATCGCAATGGCCATGACGTGGCGGTCGTGCTCTCCGCCATGTCGGGAGAAACGGACAAGCTCATCAAACTCGCCAAGGAGCTCTCTCCCTCCCCTGACCCCCGGGAAATGGACGTCATCGTCTCCACGGGCGAACAGGTGAGCATCGCCCTGCTGGCAATGGCCCTCAAGGATCTGGGGGTTCCGGCCCGATCACTGCTGGGGTTCCAGATCGGGATAAAGACCGATGATGCCTTCATGAAGGCCAGGATCATGGACATCGATACCAGGGTCCTGAAGAAGGCCTTCGCTGCAAAGGAGGTCGTCGTCGTGGCCGGTTTCCAGGGTGTCACGGAGGACATGGACATCACCACCCTGGGAAGGGGCGGATCCGACACATCGGCCGTCGCGCTGGCAGCTGTGCTCGGCGCGGAGCTGTGCGAGATCTATACCGACGTCGACGGGGTGTACACGTGCGATCCCAATATCTGCGACAAGGCCAGGAGGCTCGAGAAAATATCCTACGATGAGATGCTGGAGATGGCATCCCTCGGGGCAAAGGTATTACAGACGCGCTCAGTGGAGTTTGCAAAGAAGTACAATGTTCCCATACTGGTAAAGAGCACCTTCACCGACGAAGGCGGAACCCTTACCACTCAGGAGGACCGTGAGATGGAAAAAGAGGTCGTATCGGGGATCACCTACGACAAGAACGAGGCAAAGATCACCATACTCGGCGTACAGGACAAGCCCGGTGTTGCGGCGAAGATCTTCTCACCCCTGTCGGAGAAGAACATCAATGTCGACATGATCATCCAGAACGTTTCTGCGGATGGGAAGCTTGCAGACATGAGCTTCACTGTCACCAAGAGCGACTTCGACAAGGCCTTGGCCATCGTGAGACAGCTTGCCGGAGAGATCGGCTGTCGGGATGTGGTGGGTGACCTGTCCATAGCAAAGATCTCCATCGTCGGCGTCGGCATGAGATCGCATGCCGGCGTGGCATCCAAGATGTTCTCTGCGCTGTCCGGGGTGGGCATCAACATCCAGATGATCTCCACCTCAGAGATCAAGGTTTCGTGCGTCATCGACGAGAAATTCATCGAGCTCGGAGTACGAGTGCTCCATGAGGCCTTTGAGCTCGACAAGCCGAGGGGCGACGTTTGAGCAGGATCGAGATATACGATACCACGTTGCGTGACGGGTCCCAGTCCGAGGACATCAGTCTGTCCCTGGATGACAAGATCACCATCGTCACCAGACTCGATCAACTGGGGTTACATTACATCGAGGCCGGCTGGCCGGGGGCCAATCCGAAGGATGAACGCCTGTTCGCGAAGATCAAGTCGCTTCCGATCAAGAACGCCAGGATCATGGCCTTCGGCAGCACGTGCAAACCCGGGGCGCATCCCGAGCACGACCGGCTTCTCAGAAGCATCATCAATGCCAAACCCTACGGGGTGACGATCTTCGGCAAGTCGTGGGATACCCATGTCAAAGGTGTGGGCGGCCTCGGCTGCACCCTCGACGAAAATCTGCGCATGATAAGCGATACCATTGCGTATCTGAAGGGATTCTTCCCTGCGGTCTTCTTCGACGCCGAGCACTTCTTCGACGGGGTCAAGGCCAACCGGGACTATGCGCTCTCTGCCCTCCGGGCCGCTTGTGACGGTGGTGCCGACAGGGTCGTGCTGTGTGATACGAACGGGGGAGCGCTGCCTTCGGAGGTCCGGGATATCATAGACTGTCTCAAGGGAGAGATCCGCACCCCCCTGGGGATACACTGCCACAACGACGGAGATCTGGCTGTGGCCAATACCGTCTGTGCGGTGCAGGAAGGAGTGGACCACATCCATGGCACCATCAACGGCGTGGGTGAACGGTGCGGAAATACGAACCTGTGTTCCATCATCCCCAACCTGACCCTCAAGCTCGGCCACGAGACCATCCCCGTTGAAAATATGAGGATGCTCAGTGATGTATCCCGGTTCTTCGACGATATCGCCAATCTCTCCCACAACAAGCATCAGCCCTTTGTGGGCGAAGCGGCCTTCGCACACAAGGGAGGGGTCCATGTGAGCGCCGTCATGGGTGATCCCACCACCTATGAGCATGTCTCGCCCGAAATCGTGGGGAATCAGCGCAAGGTTCTGGTATCCGAACACTCGGGCAAGAGCAACATCCTCTACAAGGCGCGGGAGTTCAATATCGATCTTTCCAAGGACGATACCACGGCCAACGAGATCGTGAAGAGCATCAAGGACCTTGAGGACTGCGGATTCCAGTTCGAGGGTGCCGATGCCTCGCTGGAACTGCTCATGAAGAAGGCCCTGGGCGAACACATGCGCTCCTTCAGACTCAAGGGATTCAGGGTCAATACGGAACGCCGCAGTGACGACACCGACCCTGTCTCAGAGGCTACCATCATGATCGAGGTGGACGGAAATGTGGAACACACCGCTGCCCTGGGCAACGGCCCGGTGAACGCCCTGGACCGTGCCCTGAGAAAGGCATTGATGAAGTTCTATCCGGGGATTCAGGAGGTTGAACTCCTCGACTATAAAGTACGGGTCATATCCTCCAGACAGGGGACGGAATCGGTAGTCCGCGTTCTCATCGAATCGGGTGACAAGAAAGACCACTGGTATACCGTAGGTGTTTCCAGCAACATCCTCGAAGCCTCATGGATGGCCCTGGTGGACAGCATGGACTATAAGCTCTACAAGGACATGCACAAGGGAGGTTCCCACAAGAAGCATCGTTAAGCCTTCTCTCCGACTATCCGATAAGAAACTATAGCAAGGAACCAAGGAAGGGGCCAGCAATGAAGAGAGAAGCGAGCATGGAAAGCGAGATCAGGAAGTTCGAATTCCAGGGAATGAAGAAGTGGTTGAGACAGGGAGACTACATCATATCAACCATCTCTGATGACGGAACCATCTGGACCTATACCAGCAAGGCCCTGCCAATATTCGACTTTGGTAACACCAAGATATTCCAGGCACAGGAATCAGGGGTCGCCGAGGTGAGCGGAGTAGAAAAGGGAGACGAGTTCTACTTTTCCATCCAGGGGATCAAGGTTTCCAAGATTTACGACTACTGCTACGCGGAAGACATGTAACCTTCCTTGTGCCTCGATCTCAATCCTTCCAGCCGGGAGAGATCACCGAAATATCATTCCCCCCAGGAGTGATGCCAGGGTAAGACAGAGGATCGCAATGGTCGTCCGAGGTCGGTTCAGCTCCTTCCTGATCATCATCCACTCCACGATGCAGAAGCCCAGAATCACGGCGAAAACGATGGCCCATGAAACCGGCTCCAAGCGGGCGGTGTATGCATACCCCATATAGACGGCAAGAGGAATATAGAGCAGTATCCAGATCATAGCGTTACCGGTTTATACCACATCTCTTTTCCTACGGAAAACTCAATTCATCACGAACCTCTTCAGGAAGGTCCGGCCTGGATTTCCCCAGTACATAAAAAGAGTTCCCACGTCCAAACCCGGCTTTTTTATCCTTGATATTTTTCCACAACCGTGACATAGGGGGTTCTCGAACTGAGCCAGTAGCTCAGTCGGTAGAGCATCGGACTTTTAATCCGGTGGTCGAGGGTTCGAATCCCTCCTGGCTCACTGTATGTCCCCATCGTCTAGCCAGGCCCAGGACACCGGCCTTTCACGCCGGCGACAGGGGTTCAAATCCCCTTGGGGACGCCACAAGCCCCCGGGTTCTCCTACCCGGGGGTCATTCACCCTCCGGACCGAGACATGGGGTTCCTAGGCATACTTCTCTTTCATGACCGATGAAAAGCAATCCACCAGTACAGGGTCGAGGACATTGCCCTTCATGGAATCGAGCATCTCCAGGGCACGCTCCGGGGTATAGGCCATGCGGTAGGGCCGTTCGGTGGTCAGTGCATCATAGATGTCCGCCACACTGACGATACGTGCCTCGATGGGGATCTCGTCACCTGAGAGCCCTGCCGGATATCCCTTGCCGTCATAGCGTTCATGGTGAGAGAGAATTATGTTCACGATGGCCCCAGAAAGGCTGCCCTTCCTCGCGACATCAGCGCCCCAGAGGGGATGGTTCCTGATCACGTGGACCTCGGCATCATCCAGTGGTCCTTCATAATTGAGTATGTTTTCCGATACGCCGATCTTTCCGCAATCGTGCAGCCAGCTCCCGTATCGGATTGCAGACTGGGTTTCATCGCCGAGCCCCAGGCTCCTGGCCATCATGATGGCATAGGTCGCCACGCGCTCGGAATGTCCCCGGGTATAAGGGTCCTTGAGCTCCAGGGCATGGACGAGGGAGCGCATCGTGTTTTCGTCCCCCCTGAGGATGGACTTGACGAGCCGATATCGCTCCAGGGCATCCTCCACGATGGCTACAAGCTGGGAGTTCTCCCACGGTTTTACGAGAAACCGGTACACTTCCACGCGGTTGATGGCCTCCAGAGCTGTCTCGAGATCTGCAAACCCGGTCATGAGGATCTTCACCGTATCCGGGGATATGATCTTCACCCTGGACAGCAGGTCGATCCCCCGCATGCCGGGCATGTGGTTATCCGATACAAGCACGGCGATCTCGTGATTTTTCAGTTTTTCCAGTGCGTCTCCAGGACTGTTCGAGGTAAGGATGTCTATACCGCGATCGGCAAAGATCTGCGTGGCAATGTCCAGGATGTACTCTTCGTCATCGACGAACAGGATCTCTTCGGCCATCTCTCCCTATCCATCGTCCTTCTGGAGGAAAAAGTTTAAGCCTTACCTGGAAAAATAGCAAGGGACCAGCTCAAAACGGTGAAGTCCCCCCCGGCACCTGTGACGTCAAATCATGGATAGAACTGATGAGGTCTTTATGGTAGACAATTCCCATGAGGTCCATAGGTGACGTGGTCGCCATCCACATCAACAACCAGCCTTCGGTCTATGCCAGAATCGAGGCCATAGAAGCCGACCTCAAGCCCAGATGGTACCGGGTGAAATTCCTGTTTCTGGGCTTCCCCCCCCAGGAGGTGACCTGGATCCTCAGGGCGGAATATCTCGAAGGCGCACACTTCACCATGAAGGATGTCCCCATGCAGATACTGCCCCTGAAGAAACCGGGGTCACCTCAAACGCAATCCCCGGCCAAAACTGGCGCTTCGGGTGCCCATGTGATTTCCATGAACAGGGTCAGGGCAATAAAAGACGGAGAGAAAAGAAAGGATTCATCCGAGGAGGAATGAGCCTCTTCACGGCATGTGTCAAAGACCTTGAAACATCCTCCCATCGGAAGGTGTGCCACCGGACGGACGAGCATCCAGGATTCCGATCAAACCACGTGCAATGGTGCAGGAAAACAGTGGGTGTGAACCATGGAATTACACCCTTGAACACGGCGATTCCTCAATTAAAGTCGGAGAATTCAAGTGCCGATAGTCATAGGAAGGTGAGATATGGCAAATGAGCGCATTGGCGAGCAACTGGTTAAAAATGCACTGATAACACCTGAACAGCTTCTCGAGGCCCAGAAGGCCCAGAAGGTGTCGGGAACCAGACTGGGCTCGCAGCTCGTCAAGCTTGGTCATATCAGTGAAGAGCAGCTTGTCGACTTCCTCGGCAAACAGTACCGGCTGCCCTCCATAATCCTCAAGAATCTCAACCCCGACCCGGAGATCGTCAAGCTCATCCCTATCAATGTGGTGCAGAAATACCATGCCATCCCCTTTGACCGGAACGGATCCAACCTGAAGGTGGCCATGACGGATCCCACCAACATCTTCGCCGTGGATGACCTCAAGTTCCTCACCGGTTACTCCATCGAGGTCTACGTCACCTCCGAGGATTCCCTGAAGTGGGCCATCGACCATTTCTACGATCAGAGTGCATCCCTGGATGACGCCCTGAGCAGCATGGAGGAGATGGGCGGTTCCATCGAGGTGGCCATGGAGGGCGATGATCTCGCCGTGGGGGACCTGGAGAAGGAAGCGGATCAGGCTCCGGTCATCAAACTGGTGAACCTGACCCTGGTGGATGCCATAAAAAAGGGCGCCAGCGATATCCATGTCGAGCCCTACGAGAAATTCATGAGGATCAGGTACCGGCTGGACGGAATGCTCATCGAGGCCATGAAACCGCCTGTCCGGTTGAAGAATGCCCTCGTATCGCGCCTCAAGATCATGGCGAAGCTCGATATCGCAGAGAGAAGACTCCCTCAGGACGGCAGAATAAAGCTCCGGGTCCAGGGGGGCAAAGAGGTTGAATTCCGCGTATCGGTCCTGCCGACCCTCTTCGGGGAAAAGGTGGTCCTGAGAATCCTGGACAAATCGAATCTGCAGCTCGATATGACCAAGCTCGGATTCGAAGAGGAATCCCTGGCTCGCTTCAAGGAGGCAATCTACAAGCCATGGGGCATGGTCCTCGTCACCGGACCGACCGGATCGGGCAAGACCACCACGCTGTACTCCGCACTGTCCGAGCTGAACAAGATCGACAGGAACATATCAACGGCGGAAGACCCTGTCGAGTTCAACCTTCCCGGCGTGAACCAGGTCCAGATGCATGAGGAGATCGGCCTGACCTTCGCCAACTCCCTGAGGTCCTTCCTCAGGCAGGACCCCGACATCATCCTCGTGGGCGAGATACGAGACTTCGAAACAGCCGAGATCGGCATCAAGGCCGCTTTAACGGGTCACCTCGTCCTTTCCACCCTCCATACCAACGACGCCCCTTCCACCATCAACAGGCTCCTCAATATGGGTATCGAGCCGTTCCTCGTCGCGTCATCGGTAAACCTGATTGTTGCCCAGAGGCTTGCCAGGAAGGTGTGCCCCCAGTGCAGGACCAGGGATGACGTCTCTCTGGAAACACTGCATCAGATGGGCATGGATCCCGATACGGCTCAGAAGGTGGAGTGTATGGTGGGAAAAGGCTGCCCCACGTGCGGGAACACAGGATACAAGGGCAGGATAGCCCTCTATGAAGTCATGCCCATATCCGAGGCGGTCCGTGAGCTCATCCTCATGGGCGCATCGGCGTCGGAGATAAAGAACCAGGCCATAAGCCAGGGCATGAAAACCCTGAGACAGAGCGGCCTCACCAAGATCATGGACGGAACCACATCGGTGGCTGAAATTCTCAGGACCACCATGGCCGACTAATTCCGGAGGTATCCATTGGAATCGATATATGACCTGTTGAAGAGCATGGTGGACAAGGGTGCTTCGGACTTGCATATCACGACGGGTTCACCGCCCCAGGTCCGGGTCCGGGGTCAGCTCTATCCCCTGGATGTACCGGTCATGGATCCCAAGACCACCAGAGAGCTTTTGTATTCAATTCTCACCGAATCTCAGAAGCACAAATTCGAAGAGGAACAGGAGCTCGATCTCTCCTTCGGCATCAAGGGAGTGGCCAGGTTCAGGGCGAACATCTTCATACAGAGAGGCGCCCTGGCAGGCGTTTTCAGGATGATTCCCTACGAGATCTTGGCCCTGGACACCCTCGGCCTTCCCCCGGTCGTCATGAAGCTCACCTCGCTCCCCAGGGGACTCATCCTGGTGACCGGACCCACGGGATGCGGCAAGTCCACAACCCTTGCGGCATTCCTCGACAAGATCAACACGGAGCGTCATGACCACATCGTCACCATCGAAGACCCCATCGAATTCGTGCACAAGCACAAGGGCTGTCTGGTGAACCAGAGGGAGATCGGCGCGGACACCAAAAGCTTCGTCAATGCCCTGAAGTACATCTTGCGGCAGGATCCCGACGTTGTCTTCATCGGCGAGATGAGGGACCTGGAGACCATGCAGGCGGCGCTGACCATCTCCGAAACGGGTCACCTCGTGTTCGCAACCCTTCACACCAACTCCGCCGTGCAGACGGCCAACCGTATCGTGGATGCCTTCCCCGCCCACCAGCAGTCGCAGATCAGGGCGCAGCTCGCCTTCGTGCTGGAAGCGGTCATCGCCCAGCAGCTCATACCGAGACAGGACGGCAAGGGCAGGGTCATGTCGTCCGAGGTGATGATCTCCACGCCGGCCATCCGCAACCTTATCCGAGAGGACAAGATACACCAGATATACTCCCAGATGCAGGTGGGACAGACCAAACACGGCATGCAGACCATGAACCAGTCTCTGTTGAACCTCTACATGCGCAAGCTCGTTTCTCTGGATGATGCCCTGGGAAGGTCCATGGATCCTGACGAGCTCAGACAGATGATGTCGTCCCCGTCGCAGCACAGGGGTGCATCGGGAACAGAGAGGAGATAACCCATGCCAGTATTCGCTTGGGAAGGAAGACTTGCCAACGGTACCGTAAAAAAAGGAGAGATCGAGGCAGCGGACAAAGCTGCGGCAGGTATGATCCTGAAGCGTCAGCGTATAGTCCCCACGAAACTCAAGGCCAAGGCCAAGGACATCAGTCTCTTCAAGCAGGGCATAAAGACCAAGGAGATCGTGATCTTCACCCGGCAGTTCTCCACCATGATCAACGCCGGTCTTCCGCTGGTGCAGTGCCTCGACATACTCTCTTCCCAGCAGCCCAATCCCACCTTCAAGAAGATCCTCGCCCAGATCAAGCAGGACGTGGAAGGGGGGAGCACGTTCGCCGACGCCCTGGGCAAACACCCCAAGGTCTTCGACAACCTCTATGTGAACCTGGTTGCGGCGGGCGAGATCGGCGGCGTCCTGGACACGGTCCTGAACCGGCTCGCCGTTTACATGGAGAAGAACGAGAACCTCAAGAACAAGATCAAGGGCGCCATGACCTACCCCATCATCGTCCTGTGCGTGGCCTTCGGCGTGGTGGCGGTGCTCATGATCTTCGTCATCCCCACGTTCAGCGACATGTTCAAGCAGTTCGGGGCGTCACTGCCGGCACCGACCCAGATGGTGGTGAATCTGAGCAATTTCTTCAGAAAATTCTGGTGGCTCATGATCGGGGCCATCTTCGCCTTCATCGTCGTCTACAAGTGGGTACGCACTCAGGAAAAAGGCCGTTATGCCACCGACAAGATCTTCCTTCGCTTGCCCGTGTTCGGCCCCCTTCTGCGCAAGGTCGCGGTGGCGAAGTTCACCCGAACCCTGGGCACCATGATCTCTTCGGGCGTCCCCATTATGGACGGCCTCGACATCACCTCCAGGACCGCTGGGAACGTCATCGTGGAGCAGGCCATCCGCTCGGTGAGAACCTCCATCAGTGAGGGCAAATCCATGTCAGAGCCCCTGGAACAGACGGGCATATTCCCCGGCATGGTGGTCCAGATGATCGCAGTGGGCGAAGCGACGGGCGCCATGGACCAGATGCTCAGCAAGATCGCCGACTTCTATGACGAAGAAGTGGACACCGCCGTGGAAGCCCTTACCTCCGCCCTGGAGCCGATGCTCATGGTCTTCCTCGGCGGCATCATCGGCTTCGTGGTCGTGGCCATGTACCTGCCCATCTTCCAGATGGCCCAGAATGTGTAGTCTCGGAAACAACCATTGAAAAAGGCGGGAAGGCTCAAGCCTTCCCGCCTTTTCTCGTTCTCCTCCCTGCCATTCTTCAAACAGGCACTATCCAGCAGCCACTTTTTCAGATATTCCTGGGACGTGAACATCATATCCCTGTTCAGAAAGGAACTGCTATGAGCATATTCGAGGTGATCATGCTGGTCTGCTTCGGATCGGCTTGGCCTGCTTCCATCTATAAATCCGTCTTTTCAAGGACAGCCAGGGGCAAGAGCATGGCGTTCCTGATCATCGTGTTCGTAGGATATATCGCGGGCATTCTCCACAAGGTCTTCCACAACCTCGACTGGGTGGTGACGCTCTATGCCCTCAACGGTCTCATGGTCTTCATCGATATCGTTCTGACCCAGCGCAACAGACTCATCGACCTGCAGGGTCAACCGTGATCACGACCTTCCGACAAGATCACGGAAGCTCACTACCCTGATCCCCCGGGCCGCCAGTCTGCTGTCCGAATCCCGTCCCTTAAGGGAATCCAGCTCGGCCGATCGCCAGGGTTCTCCCCTCCGGGAAGGGTGTACCACGAGCTCGGTATCACCAGGTCCGGTCTCTTCCAGCCGATGAGCTCCCTCCAGACAGCAGTCACAGGAATACAGTCCTCTTTCCCGGAGCTCTCCTTGCATGACGGCATAGAGCCCTTCATCAAAGGGGATGTCTTCGCGGGTGGGCAGGCGATAGCCCTTCGGGCTGAACCTGACGGCCGGTATCCCGTACTCCCGGGCCAGGGCCAGGATGATCCGGAAAACGCTCATGAAACCATGGACATGGTGGTGCGTATCGATATGCGACGGGATCAGGCCTGTGGACAGAAACATCTCGATCTGCCGCCTTGCCTCGGCATGACATTCCTTGGAAAACCCTCCCGTTTCCAGCAGGTCCATCAAGACCCTGCGTGGATGGACCTCGCGGCCCCCCGGGCTCCAGCCGAGAACCTCATCGAGGTTGATGTGGATACCAGCATGGCTGATGCCCAGGGATCCGAGGCCTTCAACGGCGTTCTGGGCGTGCGGGGCCTTGATGAGCATGGAGGTATCACTGATGCAGCCGTTGGCAAGGCCCCACAGGATTCCCTCATTGATCTCTCTGCTCAGGCCGAGATCATCGGCATTGATGACCAGCCGCCCCTTCATTCGTCACGATGCCAGTAGAGCCGCACGAACTTCTCCTCTTCGGAATATTTCAGCTGCAGATCTCCTTTATAGGCGCGATACACCGCATCGCCGATATGCCTGGCCAGGTGATCGTCGGTGAGCCTCACGCACAGCCCTTCGTCTTCCTCCCTGATGTTCATCATCCTCTTGAGAGGAGAACGCTCCCTGGCCTCCCTGATGAGCTTCTGAACCAGATTCTCGATCTCTCCCTTGTGTTTTATCAGATAACTGCCCGACAGATAGAGTTCTCCGGCAGGAAAATCGTCCCGTATCCTCCTGCATGCGGAGCAGAGCAAGGGGGTTCCTGAGCGGACAGGCTTGTCCGGCCATATCCACCTGCCCCCCTGGTAGACCGCCTGACATTCGGGGCAGAAGGCACCCTCGGTGTGCTTCCGTGCTTCACCATACGGATCGTGCCCTTTCTCTTTGATATTTCTGTCTATGCGCATATTCCGATGTCCTCCTGGCTATAATGTTAGCCGTGAGAGGGGAAAAGACAAGGGTGGCTCCGGTCAGGCGGGATCACGGGAAGAACGGCGTAAGGACTTTACCGAGGGGCATGTCGAGGTCGCGCGTGAACGTCATGCGGCCTCCCACCCGATGGATATGCTCTCGCTCACGAGCACCCTGCGATCTCCGGCCACCTCGATGATGAGGTACCCGTCCGGGGTAAGGTCGACGATGGAGCATCTCCGGCCCTGATCGTCAAGAACCGCATAGTCCTGAAGGGATCCATGCCTGAGAAACTCCTGTCTGACCGGTTCGAAACCATGCTCCCGGTATGTCCTTATCCACCCGGAGAGTTCGGCGGCCACTGCCATGGCCACCTCATCGAGGTCGAACCGCCTTCCGGTGAGCTGCCTGAGGGAAGCGGCCCTGTGTTCGAGATCGCCGGGCCAGACCGTCTGGTTCACGTTGACGCCCATACCGATGGCCGTGATGTCCGCCCTGCTTTCACAGAGGATGCCGCAGACCTTCCTCCCGTCGATGACGACGTCATTGGGCCATTTGAGGGATACAGCCGTGGAGGGGGCCAGAACGGCCAGGGCGGACCTGACCGCGGTACCGGCTATGATGGGATAGCGCTGGTCCGGCGGGGTGAGGGTTGCCGTCATGGTGAGGTTCTCACCTTCGGGCGAATGCCACTGCCTGCCCCTCCTGCCCCGACCGGCGGTCTGAACCATTGCCCGGACGAGCAGGCCGGGCCTGCCTTCATCCAGGGCATACCGGTTGGTGGAGTCTACCTCGGCCAGGTCGATGACCTCAGGAAAGAGTCCCGCCGGTCCCCGGTCCTTCATCACCCCTGCAGCAGTTCATGGGCCTTCTTCAGGCTCGCCAGTTCGAACTCCAGGTCCGTCTTGATCTTGAGCTGCTCCTGGACCACCTCTTTCTTGGCCTTTTCGACGAAGTTGGGGTTCGAGAGCTTCTTGCGCTTCTCCTCGAGCTCCTTTGCGACCTTGCCCATCTGCTTGGCCAGTCGCTCGAGCTCCTTATCGATATCGATGACCCCTTCCAGGGGCACGTAGACCTCGACCCCCTTCCTCACCGCAAGGGCGCACTTCCGGGGCCGCTCGGATTCCTCGGTAATGAACCCCGCCTGCCTCACGCGCGCCAGGTCCCTGATATGCACGGCGTGCCTGTCCAGGAGCCCCCTGAGCCCCGGGTCGGCCGCGCGGATGACCACATCGAGCATGATCGCCGGCGAGATGCCCGTCTCTCCGCGGATACTGCGCACCCCGGAGATGACCTCGATGATCGTATCCATGAGATCGGCCTCTTCAGGGAACGACATATCTCCGTTCTCCCGGGGAAAGGACGCCACCACGACGGACTCGCCGTCCCTGCCGGGCAGGCACTGCCAGACTTCCTCGGTCACGAAGGGTATGATGGGATGCATGAGCTCCAGGACGGTCTTGAGCACGTGGTGCAGCACCCATCGTGTATTCTCCCCGCCTTCAGTGTTCAGCATGGACTTGCTGAGCTCTATGTACCAGTCGCAGAAGGTGTGCCAGGTGAACTGATAGAGGATGTCGGCCGCATCGTTGTACCGATATTCGTCCAGGGCTGTGCGGGTCTCCCGGATGGCCCTGTTGAGACGGGTCAGGATCCATTTCTCCGCAAGGCCGAGCGCTGCGGGATCGGGATTCACGGCCCCGGGGTCGAACCCCTCCAGGTTGCTCAGGACGAACTTGCCCGCATTCCAGATCTTGTTGATGAAGAAGCGGTATCCCTGGATGCGCTTGTCGCTTATGCGGACGTCCCTTCCCATGGCTGCGAAGGCGGTCAGTGCGAACCTGAAGGCATCGGCACCGTACTTGTCCATCTCCACGATGGGGTCCACGATGTTCCCTTTGGATTTGCTCATCTTCTGCCCCTGCTCGTCGCGTACGAGGGCATGCAGATAGACGTCCCTGAAGGGCACGTCCCCCATGAACCTCAGGCCCAGCATCATCATCCGAGCCACCCAGAAGAACAATATGTCGAACCCCGTGATGAGGACGTCGGTGGGATAGAAGAGCCTGAGCGCCGGAGTCTGTTCCGGCCAGCCCATGGTCGAGAAGGGCCATAGCCCCGAAGAGAACCACGTGTCGAGCACGTCGGTCTCCTGCCGCAGCGACGATCCCTTGCATCCCGGGCACTGATCCGGATCGGTCTCGCTCACGATGACCTCGCCGCAGTCTTCGCAATACCAGGCGGGGATCCGGTGGCCCCACCAGATCTGCCGCGAGATGCACCAGTCACGGATATTGTTCATCCACTCGTAGTAGACCTTTTCCCAGTTCTTCGGGATGATCCTCGTCCTGCCGTCCGCAACGGCCTTGATGGCCTCGTCGGCCAGAGGCCTGGTCTTTACGAACCACTGCTTGGACAGATAGGGCTCGATGGTGGTCTTGCACCGGTAGCACTTCCCCACCGGCACCCGGTAGGCAGTCTTGTCCACCAGGAAGCCCTGCTCCCGGAGGTCCTCCTCGAGCTGTCTCCTGCACGCGAAGCGGTCGAGGCCGTTGTATATGCCCGCATTGGCGTTCATGTTCCCGGACTCGTCGATGATCACGATGACCTCGAGGCCATGGCGCAGGCCCAGCTCGTAGTCGTTGAGGTCATGGGCCGGGGTGATCTTCACCGCACCGGTGCCGAATTCCTTGTCCACCACGTCGTCGGCGATGATGGGTATCCGCCTGTTCATGACGGGCAGGATGAGTTCTTTGCCGAGCATGGCCGTATACCGCTCGTCCGCGGGATTGACCGCCACCGCCGTATCGCCGAGCATGGTCTCGGGCCGCGTGGTGGCGACCACCACCTCCCCGGTACCGTCGGCCATGGGATACCTGATGTGCCAGAGGTAGCCGTCCTCCTCCTCGTGCTCCACCTCGAGGTCCGACAGGGCGCTGTGGCACCTCGGGCACCAGTTCACGATGTAGTCGCTCCGGTAGATGAGCCCATCCTTGTACAGCGTGACGAAGACCTTCCGCACCGCTTGGGAGAGGCCCTCGTCCATGGTGAACCGGATCCGGTCCCAGTCGCACGACGCCCCGAGCCGCTTGAGCTGGCTGATGATGAGGCCGCCGTGCTTTTCCCTCCATCTCCAGACCTCATCGATGAAGGCGTCCCTTCCCAGGTCGTGCCGCGAGGTCCCCTTTCCCGCCAGGTACTTCTCCACCACGTTCTGTGTGGCTATGCCGGCATGGTCCGTACCGGGCATCCAGAGGGCATTGTATCCGTCCATGCGCTTGTAGCGGATCATGATGTCCTGAAGGGTATTGTTGAGGGCATGCCCCATGTGGAGCACTCCGGTGACGTTGGGCGGCGGGATCACGATGGCATAGCCCGGCCGCGCACCGTCATCGTCCCGGGCATGGAAATACTTCTTCTCCAGCCACTGTTCATACCATTTCTGCTCAATATCCTTGGGGTCGTATTCTCTGTCGAGCATCTCGCACTCCTGGTTGCAATGTGGACTCCTCATAGCATGAAAAGGGCTGAAAAGGCAAAAGTCTTGGGGTAATGTGCCGCCCGTACAAAGCGAAAAAGGGGACGGTTCTCTTTTCCGGCAGTACGGGAAAGAGAACCGTCCCCTTTTCAATCCCAGAATGATCTCAGAGCTTCTTGAGCCTCTCGATTTCCTCCCGGATCACCTTCTCCACGATACCGGGGAGCGCCTCCCTGGTCGACGAGATGATCTCCTGAAGGAGTTCCTGGACCACCGGCCTGACGATCCCTTCCAGCAGGGCGGGCATGTCCTTGCGGAACTCGCTCACCAACGCTTCCACTATGGCCTCCGGAGGGACAGCCGGAGACACAACGGCCTGCGGCATCTCCACAGGGGCGCCGAGAGGTTCCTGGGCCGGGTGGGACGGCGGCTCCGGCGCGGGCTCATCCCAGGAAACCTGCTCGATCTCCTCGACGTGAGCCTGAGGCTCTTCCACGGGAGGTGACGGAATCTCTTCCACCGGACCTTCGCTCAGGAGCACCTCTTCCTCGTTCTTGGTGAGGGTGACCTCTTCGATCGTCTCCTGCATGGCCAAGTCGATCTCCGCCTCTATTTCACGCAGGGACTCTTTGGGGCGAACCTCCACGACCTCCTCGGTCACAGGCTGGGCCTGGGGGATCTCCTCCCGTTCAAGGTGCAGCTCGTCGGCAGGGGCAGGGCCCTCCTGCTCGATCTCTTCGATGGAGACATCGAAATCCATGGATATTTCCTTGCCCAGATCAAAGGAATCCGGTTCGGCCACGACCTTTTTCCTCACAGGTTCCTCGTCCGTCTTTTTCGGCGGGCTCCCTTCCTCAAGAAGGTCGGTGAGGTCGATGATATCGTCTTCCAAGAGATTCTTATCCGTCATGTCGAGCTCCTTTTCTTATCCTTGATCCGGCTCCGTGGAGATGCGTTTCAATCATTGATCATGAGAGGCTGGCCGGTAGATTCCCGGACACTCATCCACAGGGGCCCGTCGGTATCGATCTTCTTCCTCCCTTTCATACATATTTCATTGGGTATATGTACATATACATTATTCCACAATCCGATCAACATATCCGTTTTCCCGCTCATGCCGGCATGAACCGCCATCTGAGCGAGGAAGCCGCAGAAGATGGAGTCCGATGCATTGGCCGTCACGCTCCTGATGATGTAGCTCGGGTCGAGATACTTGAGGTTCGTGGGCATGCCACGGGATTGAAAGTGCTGATCGAGACGCCCCTTCAGGAAGTGGCCGATGTCATGCTTCCTCACGTTGCCGGATGCGTCTTTCTCCTCGGGAAGATCCCTGAAGAACTTCTGACCGGCGCCCTCGGCCACAACGATCACGGCATGGCCCCGGGATTTCAACCGGGCCTCGAGGGTCGACAGGAAACCTTTCGGTCCGTCCAGGTCGAAGTCCTCCTCGGGGACCAGCACGAAATTGGCATCCCGGGACGCCAGGGCGGCATTGGCGGCTATGAAGCCGGAGTCCCTGCCCATGACCTTGACGAGGCCGATACCGTTGGGGGCGCCCTTCGCCTCCACATGTGCGCACTTGATGACCTTCCTGGCCTCCTCCACGGCGGTGTCGAAGCCGAAGGTCTTGGAAACGAAGTATATGTCGTTGTCGATGGTCTTGGGAACGGCGATGACCGAACACCTGAAACCCCGTGCAAGGGCCTCCCTCGCCACGGATGAAGCCGCCTTGAGCGTTCCGTCCCCGCCGATGAAGAACACGATGTTCATGTTCAGCCGTTCTATGGCGTCCACCATCTCGGAGATGTCCTGGGACCCCCTGGAGGACCCGAGCACCGTACCGCCGATCTCATGAATCTGCTCCACAGAGCCGGGGGTGAGCTCGATGAGCGGGTGCTTGTATGACGGGATGAGGCCCTGCAGGCCGTACGGGATGCCGTAGATGTTCTCCACATGGTAGGCATAATGGAGCTCGAGCACGATGCCCCTGATCACGTCGTTGATGCCGGGGCAGAGTCCTCCGCAGGTGACGATGCCGCACTTGGTCTTGGACGGATCGAAAAAAATCTTCTTGCGCGGCCCGGCCAGCTCGAATGATACCGGCACGGATTCTCCGCCCGCACACCGGTTGAAGAAGGCCAATGAGGTATCGATGACCACGCGCTCGCTGTCGTCCACGAAGATGGAAGTGCCCTGCACCGGTGATTCAATGGATGACCTGCCCAGGGAATGCACCGAGGTGTCGACATGCTCTTCGATAATGTTCTGATTCACATAACCCTCCGTATACGCTTGTTTATCGGTTTTCGGGGGGTGATTCTTGATGGAAACAGCTTGTTTTTTTACCTTACCACAGAAATTTTTCCATGAACATGGTCGGATGGACAGGGGAACAAAAGCCGGGTGCGGATGACGATAGCATGGGGAGGGAATCACGTAAAACATCTCCCTCTCTCTTCCCCGCCCGTGGCCTTGTATGCTATAGGGCTTTCCTGTGGCAAAGGATTCCGACGGCATCGATAAGACCCAGAAAGAACTTCTGGAGGAAATGGCCAAGGCCCTGGGCAGCACGGGTCATCAGCTCGAAACCGTCCTGAAGCGGATGAAGGAGCTGGAATCCCTCTTGGAGCAGTCCCGGGACGACAACGAGTACAACGCCCTGGTGGAAAAGTTCAACGACCTGCACAAGCTCGCCCTCATGCGAAGGGAGATGCTGGTGATCCACCGGGAGGCCATAAAGGTCTTCAAGCACTCCTATATCGATGTCTTCTACCCCATCCCGGAAAAGAAAAGAAAGAGGACCTAGGTCATGTCTACGCCAAAGGCATACGATCTGTTCGTCATCGGGGCAGGCCCGGGAGGATACACCGCCGCCCTCCTCGGGGCCAGGAAGGGGCTGAAGGTCGGCATCGCCGAGGGTGCGCACTGTGGGGGCACCTGCACGAACAGGGGCTGTATCCCGGCCAAGAGCTATATCGAGAGCATCGAGATCCTGATGCGCATGAAGAACGCCCAGCGGTACGGGATCGATCCGGTAGCCGTCTCCCTGTCCCTGGAGAGTCTCCAGAAGCGCAAGACCAGGATCGTGACCAGGCTCGTCAAGGGCATCGAGCTCCTGCTTTCCCGGGCAGGGGTCGAGGTCATGAGGACCAACGCGAGCTTTCTCGGGGACAGGACCATCCATGTGGGCGGGGAAATCATCCACGCATCCGCAGTCATCATAGCCACGGGTTCCAGACCCAAGAGACCCGCCCTGTTCGATCTCCCCGGGCTCCTGACAAGCGACGAGGTCTTCGATCTCCGCCAGACCCCTGCATCGATGCTCATCGTGGGAGGCGGGGTCATCGGCATGGAGATGGCCCACATCTTCTCCGGCCTGGGGTGCGAGATCACCGTCGTCGAAGCGCTGGACAGGGTCCTTGCCACCGAGGACAAGGAGGTCTCGAAGGGCCTGGTTTCCCTCTACAGGAAGATCCGCTTCATGACATCGGCCCGTGTCACTGCAGTGGAAAAGGGTGAGGGGTACACGCTCACGGTGGAAAATGAAACGGGTCAGGAGACGATCCAGGGAGACAGCCTCCTTCTCTGTGTAGGCAGGGAGCCCGTCCTGCCCGAGGGCCTTTCTCAGATGGGTGTTGCGCTGACCCCGGAGGGAGGCATCCGTACCGACGGGGGCATGCACACGAACCTGCCGGACGTGTATGCCGTCGGCGACGTCACGGGCGAGCACATGTACGCCTATGTGGCGTCCCGGGAGGCCGAGGTGGCCGTGGCACGGATCATGGGGGACACGACCAGGACCATGGACTACTCCACCATTCCCACCGTGGTGTTCACCCACCCGGAGGTAGCCTCGGTGGGCAGGAGACGGGAAGACGATGAAAAGGCCGACATGAGAACGGGCACCTTCCCGGTGTCCGCCCTGGGCAGGGCCCGCACCATGGAGGAGTCGGACGGGTTCGCAACCGTCACCTGCAGCCCGCAAGGCATCCTGGAGCGCGTGACCATCATGGCGCCCCACGCCACCGAGCTCGTCTCCTGGGCGGCACTGGCCGTCTCCCGGAGACTCCATGTCGAAGAGTTCCTCAGCCCGGCCTACCCCCACCCCACCATGGCCGAACTGCTCAAGGAGGCGGCCGAGGACGTCTTCGGGCTGTGCATCAACAAGCCCTGAGAAGGGTCTTTTTCTAGCCTGCCGATTCCTGATGGTTCCCCCGATGAAGAAGGGGGAACCATCAGGAATCGGCAGGACACAACGTGGATGCTCAACAGCACCGATCGGTTTTCATGGCACACACTGTGGTGCCAGTCAGACGGTTTTAGCCTGGTTGGAGCGGTCGACGACCCTGAAAAGACGGGTAGTCGACCGCTCCAACCAGGTCAGGGAAAGACATCCCCAATTCATAGCTCCCCTTCTAAAGCCCCCCGGACATGTCCCCTTGACACCTTTTACGAAAACCTGTTAAGGCACAGCCTTCAGGAGGCATTTCATGGAAAAAATGGTGGATTTCGAAAAAACCGGAGGCTTGGTGCCTGCCATTGCCCAGGACGCGTCGACCGGGGAAATCCTCATGCTCGCATACATGAATGAAGAGTCCTTCCAGGAGACCATGCGGACAGGCCGGGCGTGCTACTTCAGCCGGTCGAGGAACAGGCTCTGGAGAAAGGGCGAGGAGTCGGGCAATGTCCAGGAGGTCGTGGAGATCCGCATCGACTGCGACCTGGACACAATCCTGCTCAAGGTGAACCAGGTAGGCGGGGCAGCCTGCCACACAGGATTCCGGTCATGCTTCTACCGGAAGGTGGAAGGAGGTCTCCTGGTCGAGGACGGAGTGAGAATATTCGATCCCAAAGAGGTGTACAAGAAATGAGCGTGATACGTCTGGCCATCCCAAAGGGGAGCCTGCAGACCTCCACCATCGAGCTGTTCAAGGACGCGGGATGGGTCATCAGCACCTCGTCCCGCAGCTACTTCCCCTCCATCGACGACAAGGACATCGAATGCGCCCTGGTGAGGGCCCAGGAGGTCTCGCGGTATGTCGAATCGGGCCTCTTCGACCTGGCGCTCACCGGCAAGGACTGGATCCTGGAGAACGGCTCCGATGTGGTGGAGGTCGCCGACCTGATCTATTCCAAGGCCACCTACAAACCTGCCAAGTGGGTGCTGGCAGTGGACGAAAAGTCTCCTGTCAGGACTATCGAGGACATGAAGGGAAAGAAGATCGCCACCGAGCTCGTGAACTTCACGAGGCAGTTCTTCAGGGAGAGGGACATCCCGGTGGAGGTCGAATTCTCCTGGGGCGCCACCGAGGCGAAGGTAGTGGACGGGCTGGCGGACGCCATCGTGGAGGTGACCGAGACCGGGTCCACCATCAAGGCGCACAACCTGCGGATCGTGGACATCCTCCTGGTGACGAACACCAAGCTCATCGCCAACAAGGACGCATGGAGCGATCCGAAGAAGAGGACCAAGATCGAGCAGATCGCCCTCATGCTGAAATCCGCTCTCCAGGCCACCGGCATGGTGGGCCTGAAGATGAACGCCCCCAAGGACAAGCTCGAGGCCGTCATCAAGATGCTGCCAGCCCTGACCTCCCCCACGGTCTCGCCGCTGCATGACCCGCAGTGGTACTCCCTGGAGATCATCATCAACGAGTCCCATTCCCGCTCGCTGATCCCCGAGCTCCTCAAGGCAGGGGCGCGCGGCATCATTGAATATCCCCTGAAAAAGGTCTTGGATGGATGATTGTCCTGAAATCCCCCCAGGAAATAGCGACCATGCGGGAGGCCAACCGGATCCTGGCTCTCCTGTTCGAGCACCTGGGTCCCATGATACAGCCCGGCATCACCACTGCGGAGCTCGACAAGGAAGCTGAGCTGTTCATCCGCTCCTACGGCGCAGTGCCAGCATTCAAGGGCTATCGCGGCTACCCGGCCACGCTCTGCACCTCGGTGAACGAAGAGGTCATCCACGGCATCCCCTCCGCCCGCAGACTCCAGTCCGGAGATATCGTCAGCATCGATGTCGGGGCGCTCCATGACGGATTCTATTCGGATTCCGCCAGGACCTACGCGGTGGGCGAGGTGTCGAAGAAGGCGTTGCGCCTCATGGAGGTCACCGAAAAGGCTCTCCACGAAGGCATCTCTATGGCGATGGCAGGAAACCGTCTCTACGACATCTCGTCGGCCATCCAGAAGGTCGTTGAATCCGCGGGATACCACGTGGTCAGGGAATTCGTCGGCCACGGCATCGGAAGAGGCCTCCACGAAGATCCCCAGGTCCCCAATTTCGGCAAGAAAGGCACGGGCCCGGTCCTGCAGGAAGGCATGACCCTGGCCATCGAGCCCATGGTGAACGAGGGTACCTGGAAGGTTGCCGTCCTGAACGACGGGTGGACCGCCGTCACGGCCGACCGGTCACTCTCGGCCCACTTCGAGCACAGCATCGCCATAACTGCGAATGGGCCGCTGGTACTGAGTGCGCTGTAGGGGATCTCCTCCAGATATCACATTGGGTTTGCAGGATTACCGCTGAAGCGGAAATCCTGGCCTCTCGGATCTGATCATCTCGACGAAAAGATGTCGAGATGATCAGATCCGAGAGGTCGGGGTCTCGAGGTTCTCTGTTTTGGTCTTTTATTGACCTGCCTGTAATTGACAAACTTCCCCATCTTTATCAGGGAAGTTTGTCAATTCGGGCAGGCTAAGACGCCCGGAACATCCCACTTGAGGTTAGTCGACGACCCGCCCTTCTCAGGAGCCCTACTGCGACCCTCTCCCCTTGACCGCCACCTTGACGGTCTGGAAGATGATCACCAGGTCGAGCCACATGGAACGGTGCTTCATGTAATAGAGCTCGAACTTGAGCTTCTCCTTGGCGTCTTCGAAGGTGTCCCCGTAGGGGTAGTTGATCTGGGCCCACCCGGTGATTCCCGGCTTTGCATGCATCCGCAGGGCATAGAAGGGGATGGCCTTCTCGAGCTGGTCCACAAAGTAGCGTCTTTCCGGCCGTGGGCCGACGAAGCTCATATCGTTCTTGATCACGTTGATGAACTGGGGCAGCTCGTCGATCCTGAGCTTACGGATGATCCTCCCCACACGGGTGATGCGGGGATCGTTCTCGCTTGCCCACTTGGGGCCGTCCTTCTCGGCATCCACCCGCATTGACCTGAACTTGATCACCTTGAAATCCTTCCCGTCCTTGCCCACCCGGTGCTGGAGGTAGAATATCGGTCCCGGTGAATCCAGACGGATGACCAGTGCGGTCAGGAGCATGAAGGGGAAGGTGAGGACAAGGCCGACCAGTCCGAACACGAGGTCGAACAAACGCTTGATGATGTCTTCGAAATGCGAGCCCTGGAAACCCCTGGTGAAGATGATGGAGCTCGGACGGATCTCCTCGACGAGAATCCTTCCCGTGACCTGCTCATAGAAGGTGGGGCCGTCGATAACGTCGCCCAGGGTGAACTTTACCCTGAGCAGGTCTTCGATGGGAAGAGTGCCCCGCCAACCGTCGGGTGCGACCACCAGGATGTCCGGTTCGAACCTCTTCATGAGGGCGGTGAGCTCGGAGGCATCCCCGAGGCATCTCAGGGGAAGGTCCCAGTTGCTCCTGCCGATGTACCCTTCGAAGATGACCGGATACCCGCCTGCGCGTATCTCCCGGAACAGGAACTTGGCATTTTCGCCGTCGCCGAAGATAATGACCCTCAGACCGGCATACTGGGTGAACCTCAGCCTGACGTAGATCACCCTGAACACGAAGGCCAGGAGAAAGGTCAGGCCGATGGCCATGAGCAGCACGTCCCGTTCAAGACCGGCTGTCGGGAGGATATAGTAGACCACTGCCAGGATGATCAGGGTAAGGCCTTCGGCGAGCAGGATGGACGAGGTGAGCTCGGAGATCTTTTTCCAGTATTTCCAGTCATAGAGGTCCTGAAAATAGAAGCACAGAATCGTCACAGCGGCATACACGCATGCCTTCAGCCACAACAGCTCGTCGGGGAGGCTCACCTCGGGCAGCAGCCTCTGAAGGTATTTCGCAAGGTAGACGGACCCGCCGGCAACGGCGAGGTCAAGAGCAAAAAGAATGACAGCAGAGAACAACCTTTTCATCTATACCTTCATCGGCATTAATTTCCCCTGACTGGAATGTGATGAAAAGACCACGGCGCCCGGCGGACATGGTTCATCGCCCCTGGTGGCAGGGGAAAAATGGTGTCACCTCAACCCCTCTCCTTTCCTATCACAAAAGAGGAGCCGCCTCGTCAATGGGAAATCTTACACAGGCACGGTGATGCCATCCAGGATATGCCGTACAAGGCGGGGCTGCTACTCGTCACTGCCGCCAAGAAGTCCGGCCCTCAGCAGGAAGTAGAGCAGCTGCACCACGGCCGTGGCAGCGGCGGCCACATAGGTCAGCGCTGCCGCGGAGAGCACCTTCCGGGCACCGGCTACCTCCGTGTCGGTGAGGATGCCCGTTGCAGGCAGGGCATGCAGGGCTCGGGACGAGGCATTGAACTCCACAGGCAGGGTCACCAGCTGGAACAGCACTGCAAGGGTGAAGAAGATGATCCCCGCCATGATGAGGGTCTTGGCCATGAAGATGAATCCGATGAGGAGCAGGGGCCATGCAAGGTTGGACCCCAGCGAGGAGATCGGTACAAGGGCACTCCTGAGCTGCAGGGGCATATACCCCCGGGCGTGCTGGATCGCGTGCCCCGCCTCGTGGGCCGCAACACCCACGCTTGCCAGGGAACTCCCGGAATAGACCGACTCGGAGAGCCGCAGGACCTTTACACGCGGGTCATAGTGGTCCGAGAGGAACCCCCTGCCGAGCTCGATGGCCACATCGCGTATCCCCTCCGCTTCGAGGATGAGGCGTGCTGCGCCGGCACCGGTTATCCCCCGGGACGAGGGCACCTTGGAGTACCGCTTGAAGGACGAGCTCACCCTGAACTGGGCGAACAGGCTCAGCAGAAAGGTGGGCACGATCATGATGATATACAGGGGATCCAGGAACATCCATCCGCTCCTTTTCTTGTTCTGAGGAATAACTTAGTATCCCGGCTGCAGGATGTCAATATGACGAGGCCTTTTCCTCGCCTCCGACAAGGCTCGGACTAGCTATTGGCCTGCATTTCCAACTATGCTATGGTTGCCCCATCTCTCAAGGGAGGTTTTATGAGGAGGATCAGCTTATTCACCATTCTTTTCGTTCTTTTCGTGGTGCTCGTGAGCGGTTGCGGCAAGAGTCCGGAAGAGAAGAGGCAGGGCTACCTGGAAAGCGCCCAGAAGTATCAGGAACAGGGTAAGTATGCCGAGGCCGCCATCCAGTACCAGAATGCACTACAGATAGCCCCGGATGACGTGAAGACCTTGGTGAGCCTCGGGGAGGCGCAGCTGAAGGTGAACCGTCCCCAGGAGGCTTATGCATCCTTCTCCAAGGCATCGAAGGCCGACCCGAAGAACGTGAAGGCCAGGGAATACATCGCCTCCATGCTGCTCCTGGCAAAGAAGTATGACCGGGCGGAACAGGAAGCGAGGGCGATCCTGGAAATCGATCCGCGCCATATCCTCGCAAGGGAAGTCCTGGCACAGTCGCTTTTCATGGACGGAAAGCGCGACGAGGGCATCAGGACCATGGAAACCCTGCTCAGAGAGCCGAAGCCCACGGAGGAGATGTACATCAACACAATCCAGATGTACATGTCCGTGGGAAGGACCTCCGACGCCCTCGCCCTCATCGACAGGGGCGCCGTCCTCTTCCCGAAGTCCACCCGGCTCCGCTTCATGGCAAGCGACATCTATGCACTCCAGAAAAACAAAGACACCGCGCTCAAGTGGGCCCAGGAGGCCTACAAGGTGTCTGAGGGGAGCGTCTCCGCCGGTGTCGCCCTGGCAATGTTCTATGCCAGGAACAACATGGACGCCCTCTACCGCAGCCAGATCGAGGCACTGCAGAAGGAGCACCCCGAGAGCCCCGAGCCCTACCTCCTCGAGGCGACCATCCTCCGCACGAAGGGGGACCTGGAAGGGGCGCTCAAGGCCGCCCGGAAGGCGCGGGAGCTCAAGGACTCGACCCAGATCCGCACGATGATCGCCCAGATACTCCTTGAGAAAAAGGAAACCGCTCAGGCCAAGGCAATGCTGGACGAGTCCATACAGAAGGATCCCAAGGATATCCTCTCCAGGGTCCTGCTCGCCCAGATCTACCTTGATGAGAAGAATGCAACAAAGGCCCTGGAGCTCCTCGGAGAACCCCTCAAGACTGCGGCTCTGAGCCCGGATGTGGCCTCCACCGCCGCCCAGGCCTACCTGCTCAAGGGCGACAACAAGAAGGCACGCGAGCTCGTGGAGAACGCGCTCAAGGAAAACGACCAGAATATAGTGCTCCACAGGATGATGGCCAAGATTCACTTCCTCCAGGGGGAGTTCACCAAGGCCCTCGGTGAGACCGACCTCCTGATCAAGCATGCGGTAAGCACCCCGGACATCCTCTATGTCGGGGCTCTGTCAGCCCTCAGGTCAACAGGCCCCCAGGCTGCTCTCCCGTATATCCAGTCCCTGAAGGAGAAGGCCCCCGACGAGTGGATCACCCTGCATGCCCAGCTCCGATACTATCTGGACCAGAACGACAGGAAGAGCGCATACCCCATCGCGGAGAAGGCGATAAACCTCTACCCCGAGAACGAGGAAGCCCTGGCGTTCTATGCCTCCCTTGCCCCCGGGGCCGTCGGCTGGCAGCAGGCCGCAGAAAAGGTGAAGGCGATCTGTGCGAAGACAGGTACCGCAGGCTGTCACATGGTCATGTCCGCCCTCCTCGAGGGTTCGGGCAAGAAGGACCTCGCCCTGGCCGAGATCAAGAAGGCCATCGAGATCGACCCCAAGAAGGATGCCTATTATCATGCGCTGGCACAGTACTATGCACGGAACAACATGCTGAAGAACGCCCTCGACGAATACGAGGGCATCCTGCACAAGAATCCCTCCGATCTGGCTGCGGCCACCATGCTGGCCCTGCTCCACCAGAACGCGGGAAACCTCGATTCCGCGCTCAAGACGTATAAATACATCCTCGACAGGGACCCGAAGAACGGCCTGGCCGCGAACAACATGGCCTGGGTTCTGTCCGAAAAGGGGAACAAGAAGGATCTGGACGAGGCCCTGAAACTTGCCCAGACCGCCAAGGACATGTACCCCGAAGACCCCCGGGTGGCGGACACCCTGGGGTATGTCTATCTCAAGAAAGGCATGCCTGATAACGCCCTGGGCCAGTTCCAGCTTGCTTCCGAAAAGCTCTCCGACGAGCCCACGGTCCTCTACCACCTTGCCATGGCCCTTGCCGACCTGAAGCGGGACACGGAAGCGGTCAACGTCCTGCGGAAAGCCCTGGGCGGACCGAAGCCGTTCCCGGAAAAGCAGCAGGCGCAGGAACTGCTTGCAAGGCTGCAGACGGGGAAGAAGGGGTAGGAAGCCGAAAAGAGAACTTCCTGCAGCATTCCCTCTGTTGAGGGAATGCTGGCCTCCCGATTCTGAACGACGAGACCTGGCACGAGTTCGTGCCAGGTCTCGTCGTTCAGAATCGGGAGGTTAAATTTCCTTCTACTTCAGGCCGAGGATACCCACCGCCGTTATGGCCGCTGTCACGGCCCTCAGGGTTGTATTCCCCATGCTTACGGCCGTGAAGCCTTCGGCCTTCATCATGAGGATCTCCTCATCCGTGAATCCGCCCTCGGGGCCGATGACGATCCCCACATCGTGCCCGGGGACCGGTGAGATGACCTGCCGAGCATCCTGGTGTGCAAAGAGCCTCCTGTCCCACCCCCGCGACTCCTGTCGAACGAGGGTCTGAACATCCACGGGCTCATGGATGACCGGGACGGTCTTCCGCTCGCACTGCTTGACCGCCTCCAGGACGATGGCATGCCAGCGTGAAAACCGTGCCGCAGTGACGGCCCTGACGCTGGACCTCGTCGAGATCACGGGGTGGATGTCCGTGACACCGAGCTCGATGACGGACCGCAACGAATCCTCCAGCTCCCTGAGGTCGAACAGGCACAGGCCGAGGTGCACCGCCCCCCCGCCCCTGTCCCGGAGGTTCTGCCCGGAGAGGATCTCCAGCATGATCTTCCCGGCTCGGATGGAGGTGATCACGGCCCGGTACCCCTGGTCCCCGACCCTGACGGCCAATTCGTCCCCCCTGCGCCGGCGCAGGGGACCGGTGATGTGCCGCACCGAAGACGGGTCCTCGATGCATGCGGAGGGGAACTCGATGATTTCGGCGAAGAACCTGGGCATGTCACCTCATCCGTGTACTTCTCACTGGATCACCAGACCTCTGAGGAACGTGGCTGCCTCTTCCGGAGGGGTCGGGTTGAAATAGAGCTCGGCTCCCCATTCCAGCCCTGTCCTCGGCGTGAGACGGGGGAGGATCTCCATGTGCCAGTGGAAATAGGGGCCGCATTCTCCGGCCGCCGGCGCGGAATGCAGGTAGTAATTGTAATCCGGACGGCACAGACCGCTGTCGATCCGGGCGAGCACATCCCTGAAGATCAGGGACAGGTCGTGGACCTCGTCGGGCTCTATGCTTTCATACCGTGGTGCGTGCCTCTTCGGCAGGATCCACGTCTCGAACGGCAGCCGGGGGGCAAAGGGTTCGATGGCGATGAAGGAGCTCGTCTCCGAGACGAGCCTCGTCTCGCCTTCGATCTCCTGGCGGATCACGTCGCAGTAGATGCACCGTTCCTTGGCATGGTAGTGCCGCTTGGCACCCTCGATCTCGTCGGTGACGGCCCTGGGGACAATGGGCAGTGCCATGAGCAGGGAATAGCTGTGGTCAAGGGTCGCACCGGCGAACCGTCCGCAGTTCTTGTAGATGAACACGCAGCGTATCCGCTGATCCTTCCTGAGGTCGATGATGCGGTCCCGGTACGCCCAGAAGAGGTTCTCGAGCTGGGTCTGGGCCATCAGGGACTGCCGGACATCGTGCACCGGGGTCTCGATGAAGATCTCGTTTGCCCCCACCCCGGTAATCTTGTCATAGAGGCCTTCTCCCATGCGGCCGAGTTCCTCCTCCACCATGAGCACCGGGGAGCGGTTCGGTATTACCCGGAGGTTCCATCCGGGATCTCCCGGCGACCCGCTTTCCGGCCTGTTCGAGAGGATCTCGGGGGGGCAGAGGTACTCGTTCCCGGGACAGAACGGGCAGAGGATCCCGGGATCGACCTTGTCTGCGCGGGTGCGGATGGACGGCGACCTCAGGGCGTCGTCCGCGATGATCACCCATCGTTCCACGACGGGGTCTTTCCTCAGCTCGGACATGCCTACCGGACCTTCAGGGTAACGTCGGGGACATCCTGACGGCACTGCAGCATGAAGTAGATGCTCCAGCCCTGGAAGGTCTTCTCGAAACCGGCCTCGCTCTGGGAGATGCACTCGATGGGCACGACGCAGACGACCCAGTGGGAAGGTGACTCGATCGTGACCTCGAGCCCTATCCGGGCATCGTTGATCGCCACCGTGCGGGCCCGGTACACCCCGCGGTCGACCTCCATGGGCTGCTCGTCCACCAGGGGCCGCTCTCCGCTCAGGGAGAAGATATTCCACTCGAGAATGATCCAGGTATTCTCGTCCAGCGGCGCTACGTCATGGGATACGGTGACGGACCCTAAGGGGTCGTACCGGAAGGTCTTGTTCACCCTGAGGGCGTCTCTTTCGGCCGTGAAGGAAAGGACGGCCCCATTCCCGCTGTCGGACCACGAGGTAAGCGTGAAGGGCTGCCGAGCCGTCAGGGAGTTCTCGATGCGGTTTTCCTTGAGGATCTTCTCCACCGAGGCAGGGGTCTTCAGGTAGTGGGTGACGAAGGAGTTCTTCCGGTAGGTGTCGTAGACGAGCAGCTCCCTGAATTCGTCCGATGTCTCGTGAGGTATGTCGTGGATGGAGAGCGGCTCGCCGTCCGAGCCTTTCCTGTGCCCCTGGGGGTTCAGGACATCCTTGTGGTAGATCTCCGGGGTGCGCATGAGGATGTTGGACAGGCTGTAACGGGCGGGCTTGTATTCCAGGGCAAAGACGGAGGCGTTCTCGCGGGGAGAGATGAAGCAGTTGATGCTTCGTCCGGAGAGGAGGATCTCCTCATGCCCGTCCCGGTCATAGTCCGAGCGGTCCATGACCCAGGTGTGGTCTGCGAGTCGCTTCCCATCGACGATCTCTTCGGCCCTCAGGAGATTCTCATAGACCGCGTGCCTGAGCGCGCCCACATAGATGCCGCCGAACAGTCCGTGCCAGTATGCGCAATTGCACTGGCCCATGAAGAGGTGCCTCTGCGCGTCCGCATCGCATCCGAACTCCTGCACGAGGGCGCTGACCTTGAGCATCTTCTTGTGCATGAGGTTCGATTCACGGTACTTGGAGAGGAAGTTGTCCCACATCCCTCCCCTCAGGAAGGCCCGCTTCCTGTCCCAGTCGTGCTCCGTTCTGGCCCTCTTGACAAGGTCCTCGTAGTATCTCCCCTGTTCTGCCAGCAGGCTCCATTCCATCATTTCCTGGTACGTCGCCGTGGGCAGATAGACAAGTCCCCGGCTCGAGCGGCAATCCACGGCAGCCGCCAGCGGCACGACCTCGATCTTGTCCCTGACCGTGAGCATGGCGTCGAAGAACCGCCTGAGCCAGCCCTGCTCGATCACCCATTTGTAGGTGCCGGGCCACATACCGAACTTCTCCCCGTCGTCGCCGTAGGTGAGCGTCTTCACCCCCTTCGACCTCATCTTCAGGAGGTACTCGATGATCTCTCCGGGCTCCTTGAAGGGGATGAGATAGCGCAGGTTCATGTCGATGGGGAACACCTTCAGCGGGTACCCCTCCCGCTCGGTGACATAGTACCCGTGGACATCCTCGGGGCAGAGCCCCGCCGAGAGGAAGTGGCTGTCGTCGAGAAGGGTGTATTCCACCGTCTCCCCTGCCCTGAGCTTCTTCGGAAGGCTGGGGTCCCAGATCCGTTCGGTGCACCACATGCCCCGCGGGGTGACGCCGAACCTGTCCTGCAGGTAGGTCTTGGTGTGACCGATCTGGGCCAGGGCATCCCGCTCGGGTATGACCGGCATGATCGGCTCGTAGAACCCCCCTCCCATGAGCTCCACCTGGGACCTGTCCACGAGCCCGGCGAGGATCTCGAAGAATTCCGGGGAGTGCTTTTCGAACCATTCGAGCAGGGGTCCGGTGTAGTGCAGCGTCATGCGGATGTCCGGGTACTCCCTGAGGATCCTCAGGAAGGGCAGGTAGCACTCCCGCGCCCCCTGCTCGAAGACGGATTCATAGTTGCCCACAGGCTGGTGGGAATGGACACAGAACGCCAGTTGTATTTTTTCAGACATGCCACATCACCCTTTCATAGCTTTTATCGGGGACAGTGATGGATAACAGCCCTGAAACAGGATGCCGCTCGACCTCGAGCTCATCCTTCAGGACCGACACGAAGAACCTCATCTTCCGGGAAGGGACCACGGTACATTCCCTGAACGGTATGCTCATCTCGAGGATATCCCGGTATGCGACCGTGGAAAGATCCCTCTCAGGGACAAGCCGCGCGCCTTCCTCCCGGTAGAGGGTCATGGAAGCGCTCCCCACAGGCATCCTCACCTGCAGGGACCTCGGATGGACCACATGCAGGGTAATGACCGCGTCCTTGGGCGGCACCGGGAAGTCGACCCTGAGATGGAACCGCTCCGCATCGAACCCGAAATAGATGGCCGAGAGGTGCTGAATGTGCTTGTACATGCTCTTGGCATTTTCCGACGGCTGGTAGCACCCCGCCTTTCTCCATTCATAGAAATGCGAAACAGTACCGTCGAGGATGGGGGAGACGAACCCTTCGGGCATCTTCAGCGGCGTTATGTCATGGGGCGTGATGATGCTCTGCGAGAGCTCCTCGGGCGGGGCATCGCCATGAAGGTCATAGCAGTTTCTCAGGTGGTTCCTGAATATCCTGTCGAACTCCTCGTCGTTGTCCGTGGTGAACTCGTCGCCGTACCACCAGTACCAGTCGCTCCCCTCGGCGATATAGATCTCCTCCCAGGCAAGGGGGTGCGCCCTTGACCCCTTGGACTCCACGTAGCCGCGGGTTCGGGCGAGGAGCTCCCAGGCCCTCCGGTCATCCTCGTGCCCGATCCAGATCCGGAAATTCCTGTTGATCCATGAACCGGTGTACAGGCTCCTGATCGTGTTCCGGGGGGGATTCCCCTCAAGGTACTCCCGGAACTGTACGGTCCTGATCTCGTCGGACCCGCTCAGGCGTTCATAGAGCCCCCTGAGGAATCCCTCACCCCCGTCGGGATAGTATTCCCAGGGGTTCTCTCCATCCAGTATAACGGACACCACGGGATCGTGATCCGCGCCCCTGGCCGCCTTGAAGATGTTCCCGAGGTGATGCATGAAATCGCCTACGGCCTGTTCAGGAGGATTCTTGGCATAGATGAAGCTGATGCAGTCCGACAGCGGCCTGTCCCGGAAGAACAGGGACACCTCCGCATCGCCCGAGGCCGCCCGATACGGCTGATAGAGCAGCGAGCCCGTCCTGGACTGCCCGATGCTCGCAAAGAGGATGTCCTCATCCGTGGCCGCCCAGGTAAAGCCGTGCCTTGCCATGAGCTCCACCATCTCCGGACACACCGATCCCTCGGGCGGCCACAAGCCTTTAGGCCGGTTGCCGAAGACCGTCTCATGGCATGAGACCGCCCTGGCGATCTGGGCGTCCAGGTCCTCCGGGTGGGCAAACGGCTCATCGGGCAGCGGCGAATCCATGGATCTGAGGGCATAGCCCACGTTCATCACCAGCGGTCCGATGGGGTGGTAGAAGGGTGATGTGGAGATATCGATCTGGTCGTTGTCGAAAAGCCTTTTGTAGGCGGGCAGCAGCCCCTTCATGATATCGATGTGACGGTCGAGGAGATAACGCTTGTCGCCCTCGGTAAACCCCCGTCCCCTCCTGATCAGGTCCGCCGTCCCGGGATCTTTACGTGCCATGAAGCCGGTCCAGGTCAGGTTGAAGAGGACCTGGAGATCCAGAATATCCTGGTCGGAGAATTCCCTGGCTGCCGTGTCGAGGTCTTCGGCCGTCCTGAGGCGACCGCGCTTTCTGAACAGGTTCAGGTACCGCGGGAAGGGGGCGATCATGGTCTGCTCGCTGCACATGAAGAACCTCAGCACCACCTGCCTCTTCTCATCCCAGGTGAGATCGTCCGGGCTCTTCATGGAAAGGAGGAAATCCACGTCCCGGCAGCCCTTTTCGGCGTAGTCCATGATCTGGACGATGAGCGACGGCACGAGGTTGAAGGTGCACCGGACATCGGGAAACTCCCCGAGCAGCGTGCACATGTCGTTGTATCCCCGTACGGAGTGGAGCCGGACCCAGGGCATCTGGTACGAGCCCAGGACAGGGTCCTTGTAGTACGGCTGATGCATGTGCCATAAAAAGGCCACGGAAACTTCTCTCAACGGGCGCCTCCCCAACGCTACTATACATATAAAGAATCAGACCCTTCAGGGGAAGTGAAACTTGGAAAAGACTTGCTTTTTCAAACAGAAATAACTATGCAGGGTATGGAATCCAAAGAGGGGGTTTCTTTCTTGCCACAGCGGGTTATTATACAGACATGAGGAGTACACAGTACTGGGTGAAATGTTTTCGAACTATAGTGGAATGATATTTCATATTACAGTAAATGTAGAATCTTTTCTTTGCTGGCATTTCCCATTTTTTTCCAATGTTTCAAGGGCTTATTCGGGATCAGGTTTGGCATCTTTCGTGCAAGTGTCTAAAAAGACAAGGTACGGAGAAAAAGGGGGATACTACCATGGCTAAAAAAGCACTCTTCACGGCACTCATGTGCCTGCTCATTCCTCTGTCATCGTATGCAATTCCACTCTCGGATCTCGATAACTCCACAGCCGTAAGGGGCTCCTCGACGACTTCGTCGGGCACCCTCATCACGGTCATCCTCGCCCGGGGGTTCTCCATCACACCGCCCTCAGCGAACGCACCGGTGACCACCCTGGGCAAGCCCGACCAGCCGAACACCACGAAGACTTCGAGAACTACGACGAGCCTCTATAAATCAGAGCCCACCGAACCACAGTTCGTCAACGGGGACGATGATATTCCCAGGATGGAGAACCCTGACGGCTACGAAGGCCCGGGGTATGACGGCGGAGATGGCCAGAATCCGCCCGCCCCTGTCCCCGAGCCGGCCACCATGCTGCTTCTGGGTACCGGACTGATGGGTATCGCCACCTTGAAGAAATTCTTCTAGGACCACGGGAACCGTACGGAACAAGAAGAGCGGGGCGCAACACCCCGCTCATCTTCCATCTTCCACAAGAACGCCGGTATCATGAAAGGATGAATGCCTGGTAGCGGAGGAGGGATTTGAACCCCCGACACTGCGGATATGAGCCGCATGCTCTGACCACCTGAGCTACTCCGCCACGGTTTTCCCTTCTACCCAAGTGATTGCCCTTTGTCAACGGTTTTGACCTCCCGGCAAACCTGCATCAAGGCGCTTCGGTCAACGATCGGGGAGGTCGCGCGGGGCTGGAATGCCGCCCATGCCGCAGGCATGATGGACGGCGTTCATGAGGGCATCACCAGCGGCTTGTGCGGCGATGACGCCCAGATGGAGGGGATGGGCCGGCACCTCTCCCACGGAAAAGCAGAAGACCATGTCCCCGTCGAAGGGCGTGTTGAACGGGACGATATGCCGGGATAGCCCCTGCCCCGCCATGCGCGCCACCTGCATGGCTCCTACCTTGTCGAGCCGGGCGTTGGTCGCCAGGACGCACAGCGTCGTATTCCCGGGCGAACCGAAGCGCTCCCTGACCTCGCCCCCGGCAATGGTCTCATGCATGTCCAGGAACGTGTCTCCCTCCCTCGCACCTGCCACGATCACGCCTTTGCCGTCGAGGATGTCCCCGAACGGGTTGGCCACCACCAGGGCGCCCACGAGCACCCCGTCGGCACCGACAACGAGGCTCGATCCGAGGCCGGACTTGGTGGCGTTTGCCACCCCGCGGAGCTTCCCGCAGGTCGCCCCGGTACCCGCACCCGCGCACCCCTGCTCCACCGGCGCGCTGCTCGCCGACCGGCAGGCGTCATACGCCATGTCGGGCGTTGGTCTGGCCTGAGGGTCCATGAACGACAGGTCGAAGATGACCGCAGTCGGGACCACCGGCACCCTGGCCACCACGAGATCCAGCCCCACGCCCTGCTCCACGAGCCAGCGGCTGACACCGGAGGCGGCATCGAGCCCGAAGGCCGATCCCCCGGCAAGACAGAGGCCGTGAACCGCGACCCCGGGATGCATCATGTCCAGGGAATCGATCTGCCTCGTGGATGTGGCCATGCCCGTCATGTCCACCGCACCCCGGGCGGGCCTGTCGAAGAGGATGACCGTGACGCCGGTGCCGCCCGCCGTGTCAGAGGCATGCCCGACCCGGACCCCCTCGACGGCGGTGATGGTGTCATTCCTTGGGTTTGACATTCTTCACCGTACCATTGAACTCCGCCATGATCTCCTTGACCATGGGTGATTTCAGGGCCTGCGCCCTGACCTCCGAGGGCTTCGGCCTCCTGTTCTCCGCGGCGCCGTTCCCCTGGACCTCCACCTGCAGCACGATATCCTTCCCCAGGAATGCCGCCGCCCTCTTCGAGATCTCGGGCAACGACTTCCTCATCTGCTCGGCAAGGAACTGGTTCGGGCAGATCAGCCTGACCGCATCCGCACCGTCCTGCTCGGCGGCTGCACTGGAAACCATGGCATGGAGCGGGTGGTCATGGTCCCTGAGAAAGGCCAGAAACCCCTCCCAGGTGGGGGGAAGCGATGAAACCGGCTTTCTGGAGAGGCCAGCAGCAGATGCCTGGGGTGCCGAAGCGGGCGGGATCGACCCGGCCCTGGATGCGATCATCTGGATGAGGCTCTGCAGATCCGCAACCCTGGGCGCCGAGATGACCCTCAGCAGGATGGTCTCCAGGGTTATCCGCGGGAGGCTCGAAAACTTCAGGTCCTCCTCCGCGCGTATGAGGACGCTCAGGCTGCGGTGCACCTCCTCCAGGGACACGTCCTGAAGCAGGTCCTTCAGGAAGGCCATCTCCTCCTCCGGCAGGGTGAGGTTGGCATAGCCGGCCTTGATGACCATCATGTTCCTGAACTGTTCGAGCAGCGAACGGTAGAGCTGGTTCAGGTCCTGGCCGAACCGGTAGACCCTGTCGATGACGTCGAGGGCCGCCGGGGCATCCTTGTTGACCATGGCCGAGAGCAGTTCGCGCAGGGTGGCTCTTCCCACGAGGCCCAGCGCCTCGGCAACGGTATCCGTCTCGATGGTCCCCCTGCCCGCAGCGGAGATGTGTTCCAGCATGCCCTGGGCGTCGCGCATGCTCCCGTCCGCCTGCAGGGCGATGGTCACCATGGCGTCGTCGCTGATGGGGATCCGTTCCTGCTCGGCGACCGACCTGAGCCGCTTCACGATGTCGTCCACCGATATACGGCGGAAATCGTAGCGCTGGCAGCGAGAGAGCACCGTGACCGGGACCTTGGCCAGCTCGGTGGTGGCGAGGATGAAGATCACGTGGGGCGGAGGCTCTTCCAGGGTCTTGAGCAGGGCATTGAACGCGCTCCTGGAGAGCATGTGGACCTCGTCGATGATGAAGGTCTTGTACCGGGCCACCGCCGGGGTATATCGCGCGTTCTCGATGAGGTCGCGGATCTTCTCCACCTGGGTATGGGTGGCGGCGTCGATCTCGAAGACATCCACGGCCCTGGAGGCGGTGATGTCCTCGCAGATGGGACATACGTTGCACGGTCGGGGAGACAGGCCTTTTTCACAGTTGACGGCCCGGGCCAGGATACGGGCCACGGAGGTCTTTCCCACCCCCCGGGGTCCGGAGAAGATGAAGGCGTGGGGAAGCCGGCCGAGCTCGATGGCGTTGCCGATGACCTTGGTGACGTGCTCCTGACCCACCACGTCCTCGAACAGCTGTGGCCTGAATTTGCGGGCTATGACCTGGTACATGACATCATCCCTGTCCTTTCCCCAAGTCTTTCGGGCGGGAGGAAGGACATAACCTGCTCAATCCGTGCATCTCGCGTTCCTCACCGCATTACAATAGGGTTTCGCGAGATGCATGGATTGAGCAGGCCAAGGGTTCTCCCTCATCTCACCCGAAGCAGAGACATCAGGGGAATTTCCCCGCATCTCTGGGCTCCTTCACGTACACCCCCGACCATGGATAAGGTCAAGGCCTTGCAAGAGGCCAGGCCTTACCATACACATACAGCATGTTGCGTACCGCTGCTCCCTTCCGGGCCTGACGGGGTTGGCACCGCTGTATTGCATGGAGACCTGGCCGCTTGCAAGGCCTTCATATGGCGGAGAGAGAGGGATTCGAACCCTCGGTACCGGTATTAGCGGTACACACGATTTCCAATCGTGCCCCTTCGGCCTCTCGGGCATCTCTCCTTATTCGTCTCTCGTATTCATGGTGGCGGAGAGGGAGGGATTCGAACCCCCGGTCCCTGAAAAGGGACAGCCGATTTCGAGTCGGCCCCGTTATGACCACTTCGGTACCTCTCCCCTTCTTCTTTCCTGGAAAAAGGCCCTCATGAGCGACGCGGCCTCTTCTTCCATCAAACCGGCGCGTATCGCGGGCTTGTGGTTCACGTCAAGCTCGAATGCCCTGATCATGGACTCCACTGCACCATAGCGCTCATCAGCCGTCCCGTACACCACGCGGGCGATGCGGGCCTGGATGATGGCCCCGACACACATGAGACAGGGCTCGACCGTCACGTACAACGTCGACCCCGGGATCCGGTGGTTCCCTATGGTCCGCGAGGCTTCGCGGATCACCACGATCTCGGCATGGGCCGTTGGGTCGGCATCCATGATGGTCCGGTTGTGACCCCTGATGAGGGTATCGCCGGCCACGATCACCGCACCCACCGGGACCTCGCCCGCCCGGGCGGCCAGCCTGGCCTCTTCCAACGCCATTGTCATCAAAGAGCTGTCTTCAAGACAAAGCATGTATCACCCTCCCCCCGTTCTCGTCAAGGGTTGGAAGACGAAAGATGGACAGGAAGCTCTTCAGTATTCCACGGGCCGGGTCGTGTCGGATCCGTCCGGGGCCGCGGCATCCACCCGGGCCTCCTGCCGCGTACCGCCGGTCTCCCGTCTGAAGTCGGGGACGAGGCGCCCGAGGATGGACAGGGCCGCATCCGCATCCCCGGCGTTCTTCATGAGGAGGTTCATGTGCTCGATGCCCTCGAAGAGGCGCTCCTCGTCGATCTTGCTGCAGGTGCTGCAGACCTTGATCTTCTCGTACGGGGTGTCCACGACCCCCTCGCCTTCGATGAGCAGTTCTTCGTAGAGCTTTTCCCCCGGCCGCAGGCCGATGTATGTGATCCTCACGTCCCGATCCGGCACCAGGCCGGACAGGCGGATCATGTTCCTCGCCAGGTCCGCGATCCTCACGGGCCTGCCCATGTCGAGCAGGAACAGCTCCCCGCCGCTGCCCATGGCCCCGGCCTGGAGGACCAGCATGACGGCCTCGGGGATGGTCATGAAGTACCGGGTGATCTCCGGGTGCGTCACCGTGACCGGGCCGCCGGAGGCGATCTGCTGCTGGAAGAGCGGCACCACGCTGCCGTTGCTTCCCAGGACGTTGCCGAACCTCACCACGATGAACCGCGTACCGTTGCCGCCCAGGGCCTGGACGACCAGCTCGGCGACCCGCTTGGTGGCGCCCATGACCGAGGTGGGCCTCACCGCCTTGTCCGTGGAGATGAGGATGAACTTCTTCACGTGGTACCTGCAGGCGAGCGAGGCGACCTTGAAGGTGCCGATGACGTTGTTGTTCACCGCATCCACCGGGGCGAGCTCCATCATGGGCACGTGCTTGTACGCCGCGGCGTGGTACACGACCTGGGGACGGTACTTCCTGAAGATGCGCTCGATGCTCCTCCTGCTCCGCACGTCGCCGATGCACGGGATCACCCGGACGGCGGACCCTTCGGGCCTGCAGGTGCTGAGCTCCATGTCGATCTCATACAGGGGCGTCTCCGCGTTGTCGATGAGGATGAGGGTCTCCGGGGCGTACCGGAGGATCTGCCTGCAGAGCTCCGACCCGATGGACCCGCCGGCTCCGGTGACCGCCACGCACCGCCCCTCGATCTCGGCCCTGACGACGCCCATGTCCACATGGATCTGGTCGCGCTCCATGAGGTCCTCGAGCTTGATGTCCCTGAGGCTGTCGAACACCCCCTGGGTCATCCGCTCCTGGAGGGTGGGCACCACCTTGAATCGGACCCTGCTGCCCCCGAACGTCTCGATGAGGGTCCGTACGTCCCGCGCCTTCATGCAGGGGTCTGCGATGAAGATGTCCTCGATGCCGTAGAAGGCGATCACCCGGGGAAGGTCCAGCATGGACCCCAGGATGGGGATGCCGTGGATCTTCATGCCCTGGTTCTCGTCCTCCATCTCGATGAAGCCCACCACATGGGCGTTGCTCACCCTGCCCTCGTGGATCTCCCGCATGAGCTTCTCCGCGTCGGGCCCCGTGCCCACGATGAGCACGTTCTTCCTGGCAGAGAGAGCCTTGCGCCAGAACATGAGTTCGTCCATGAAGGCGCTGTCCCTCTGGTGATAGAGGCGGATCGCCAGGCGGAACCCCCCGATGCACACGACGGTCAGGAGGAAGTCGATGAGGATGACCCCCCTGGACACGAGCTTGAAGGGCTCGAACAGGGCCAGGAACGATATGTACAGCAGGGTACCGGCCAGGGTGGCCTTCATGATGCTGAGCAGGTCGCGGATGCCCGTGTACCGCCACATGCCCCGGTACAGGTCGAAGAGGAAGAAGCACAGGACCTTGGCCGCGATCATGGGGAAGATGTTGACGAGCATCTGGTGGAGGGTCGTAGGCGGGATGGTCCCCTCGAACCGGATCAGCCCTGCGGCGAGGTAGCAGAGCCCGAGGATCACCATATCAGCGAGCAGCATGATCCAGAAGTTCCCCTTGCGGAAGAACGGGGTCATCCTCGATGTCCTGAGCACGAGGTTGCGGCGCAGCGTGTCGCCGAGCTCCGCGGATCGGATCGACGCCTGTTCGAACGATGTGTTCGTGGTGTGCGTCTTCATCGGAAAGACAGGTACCTCTTCAGGGCGGCGAGCTTCTCCCTGCCCTCGGGGTCTCTGGCAGCGTTCTCCCGGTATTCCAGGAAAAACGCCGCAAGGATGGACACGAAGAGCCCGGAGATCAGGGCAAGGACCACCATGAGCGTCCGCCTGGGTTTCGCCCTGGTCTCGGGGGGCACCGCCTTCTCCACGACCTGGATCAGCGTGGCGTCCCTGGCCTCGTCGAGCTTGGCCGCCTGGTACTGGCTGAGCAGCAGCTCATAGAGGGTCTCGTTGAACTTCAGGTCCCTCATCCTGCGGGCATACTCCGTGCTCGCGGAGGGGAGGTTGCCCGTGGGCACGATCACGCTGCCGCTCTCGTTCTTGGCCTCGAGCCTTTCCAGCTGCTCCCGCATGCCCTTGAGCTCCTCTTCGGACCTGAGGATGTCCGGGTTCTGCGGGGTGGAGTAGGTCCTCATGACCCGGATCTGCACCTCCTTGGCCGCGATCTGGGCCCGCAGCGCGGAGATCCCCTCGATCACCGCGCTGGCCTGGGCATCGATCTGGACCGCGCCGGACTGTTCCTGGAACCCCTTCATGGCCTCCTCCGCCTTTGACAGGGACTCCTTGGCGTCGGTGAGCTGCTCCTCGAAGAAGAGCCGGCGCTGTGCGGCCTCCGAGATGGACAGGCCCTTGTTCAGGGCGCGCAGCTCCTCGATGAGCGCGTTGGCCATGTCGGCGGAGCGCTTCGGGTCCTTGTCCTCCACCCCCACCGTGATGATGCCGCTCTTGATGTTGTCCTTGGCTCGGATCTTCTCCCGCAGGGCGCGCCGGGTCTCCTCCATCGAGGCAAGCCCGTAGTACTTCATGAGGTCGAACCGGCCGATGACGCGGTCGAGCACGGGCCTGCTCTTGAGGAGCTCGATGTAGAGCTCGTTGGGCGACTTGAGCCCCGGTGCGCCGCCCAGAAGGACCGATGCGGCGCCCAGCTGGCTCATGATCTGCGAGGCCATGGAAGAGCTCGTCTGCGGGGAGAGGATCTTCGTCTCGGCAAGGAATATGGGGGTCATGATCAGGCTGACGGCGGCCGTAACGACGGCTGCGCCCATGGTCAGGCCGATGATCAGCCTTTTCCTCTTAGCCAGAACGAGGAGGAGGTCGATGAGATCGATTTCGTCCCCATCTTCCCACTGCGGCTTCTGCTGCTCTTCCACTCTACGCTCCTCGAATACTATTTTCTCGACCAGAACGACTCGGTGAGGCCGACCTTCCATGCGCCCTCTTCCCTGACCATATACAGGGTGGCGGGCTTGGTCGCCTTCTTGTAGGTGATGATGATCTCTGCCCTGTCATTCTTGACCGGTCCCATCTCCCACTTGCTGTCTTCCAGGATAAGGACCGGGTCGAAGTTCTTCAGGTAGGAGTCCCAGTAGGCCCGGGCAATGACCTCGCCTTTGTGAAAATCCTCCCTCAGGGCATCTTCCGTATAACCGGCAGTGCCAGAGCCCAAGGCCTTGTAGGTATCGTTCACAATGGTGTCGCGCGATTTCCCGGACAGGCCTGCCCATATGCGGGCATAGTCCTTCTGCTGCATTGACTTGAACAGAGTTTCAGCAGAGGTGAGCAGGGCATCCTGGTCATTGTCCGATGACAGGGCTCCCAGGGGGAAAGGCAGGGTGAGGAGGCAGGAAAGAAAAAGAATCAACAGGCCCTTTTTCATTGGTGGGTGTGCTCCTACCTTGTAGATCGCATCAAGCCACAATGGACGTACACACGGGAAGCCCATATACATTGTGCAGGTTCAGGCAGAACTTCGATGGCAACTTACGAGATCATCGCGGATCTTTCCGCGAAACGTCAGAGGCCGAAACCGTGTGACGGTTCCCGGCCTCTGTTCAAGACTCCTGCAATACTGTCAAGATCCGTTAGTGGTGCGAGGTCGTCGAACCGTCCCCGCTGGATGCGGACAGTGCCACGGCCAGTGCCGCCGATGCCACCACGAGTACGGCGACAATGGTCCCTGCGGAGATGCCTGCCGTGGTGGCTGCGCCGCCTGCAGCACCCGCGGCCGCTGCTCCCTGCGTCGCCTGTGCTACCGTTGTCGGTGAATCGGCCGCCATGACCTGAGTGGTGAGACCGGGCAGGAGGATCGTGGTGAAGACAAAGACAATCAATGCTGCCAGTGCCGTTTTCCAGTTGGTGATACCCTTAATCATCCCAGCTCCTTTTCAATGCAACACCTTGAATTATGTGGAAAAAAGCTGCTCCCTCTCCATCGTACCCGTCAATGGAATTGTTACCGATGTATGCCAAACTGAGGGTATTATATTCTTTATATCGAAAAAATCAACCCCTGTTTTGAGAGGTGTATCGTGACCGAGGAACCAGCCCCCTTGACAGAGATCATTGCAACACGACTGCTGTTCTTCATCGGATCCACTCAATGGAAACCAAGTGGGCAACAGTCTTGAATTCCGGATCCCCTGTAACAAGGACAGCGGAATGGTTTATGGAGCAGGCCAGCGCAAAGCAGTCGGCATAGGAGAGGGCATACTGCGCCTTGAGTTCGGCAGCCTGAAATACAAGGGAATCGGGGATGGACAATAGGGAAAACCCGAGCTGATGAATTCGGCTCAACACCTCGATTTTCTTCTCGTCCCCAAAGCGACGCTTGGTGAGATAGAGAATCTCTCCCAGATTCATCATACAGATCAGCCGATCCAAAGACTTCCGCCGGGTTCGTCTTAGAATTCCATCCACGACATCCGATCCCTGCTCCCCTTGAAAGAAGGCCAGCAGGGCATGGCTGTCAAACAGATAGGGAGATTTCACCCGTTTCGCTCTCTTTTTCGTTCCGCAAGCAGTTCTTCGGAAAGTGAGGGTTCGGAAGGGAGACAGCCCTTTGCCTCGCCGACAGGGTCATCGGATTGGGGAACAAGGTATATCAGTCGTCCATACTCGAACATCTGGATCCTGTTCCCAGGTTTGATCGCATATTTCTTTCTGATCGATGCAGGGATGACGATTTGGCCTTTGTTCAGCACCTTCACGGATTCCATGATAGTCCTCGCCTGTCTGAAAGTTTAACTAATTATTGTTTTTGTATAACTTCCCGGCAACAAGTGCAAGCGCAGAGTTCAGGGGCACAAGGAGACTGCGGCTAGAGGTCCTCGAGCCTGCGGCAGGCCTCATGTTATCCCTTGCTTGCCTCAGAGATCACTTTTTTAATCACTCTGACCGTCTCAGCCATGTGTTCCTGTGACAAAGTCGGGTGGACGAGGAACATCAGGCTTGTCTCTCCCAGTTCCCTGGCCACGGGGAGACGATCCTTACGCTTCAGCTCCCTTGTTGAAAAGGCCTTTTCCAGGTAGATCTCACTGCAGCCGCCGCTGAAGCAGGGAACACCTTCTTCATTGATCCTGTACATGATCCGGTCCCGATTCCATCCTTCTTTCAGTTTCTCCGGCCGGACAAACAAATAGTATTTATAATATGAATGAAGGATATCAGGGGATGGAATTGTCAACCTCAGGGCATCCAGTCGGGATAATCCTTCATTGAGCAACGATGCATTCCGTCGTCGAACATTCACCCAATGGGAGAGTTTCCTCAGCTGCACGCGGCCGATGGCGGACTGCATCTCGGTCATGCGCCAGTTCGTTCCGAAGCTGTCGTGCAGCCAGCGGAACCCAGGCGGATGCCTCTTGTTGAAGACGCTCTCGAAGTTCTTGCCGTGGTCCTTGAAAGACCAGGCCGATGACCAGATATCGTCGTCATTGGTCAGGAGCATACCGCCTTCGCCGCCGGTGGTCATGATCTTGTCCTGGCAGAAGGAGAATGCCGCGGCATGGCCGAAGGAACCGACATACCTGTTCTTGTATTGCGCGCCATGCGCCTGGGCGCAGTCTTCGATGACCTTGAGCTTGTACTGATCAGCAAGTTCCATGATGGGATCCATGGCACAAGGCCAGCCTGCAAGGTGGACTGCAATGATGGCCTTCGTCTTGGGTGACAGCACCTTCCGGATGGATTCGACGGTGATGTTCTGGCTGTCCCTGTCCACATCAGCGAATACTGGACACGCTTCCTGGAGGACAACGCAGCTGGTAGAGGCTATGAAGGATCGGGGCGTAACGATGACTTCATCGCCGGGTCCGATCACGAGGGCTCGCAAGGCCAGTTCGAGGGCCACCGTGCCATTGGCAAGGGCAATGGCGTGCTTCACACCGTGGAATGCTGCAAACTCCTGTTCAAAGGTGGTCCCCTCCTCACCGGTCCAGTAATTGACCTTCCCCGAGCGGAGGACCTTGTTGACCGCATCGATCTCGTCCTGGCCAAAGGAAGGCCATGAGTTGTAGATGTGGGATCCGTTCATGCCTGTGACCGAACTACCTTTGCAGGTACACCGTAGGCAATCGTGTTATCGGGGATGTCTGAGGTTACAAAGCTGCATGCACCGACAATGCTGTTTTCTCCGATGGTGACGCCGGGCATCACAACGCTGTGGCTGCCAATGCGGCAGTTCCTCTTCAAGCGTACCTCGCCTTGTTTGCCGTCGATTGTGGAGATGGAATAGATGGAACAGTGAGAGCCGATCTGAACATGCTCCTCAAGAGTGACACCATGTTTTGCATTGATATAGGTGAACGCTCCAATGTCTGTTTTATAGCCAAGGTGAAAATTTTGAACGTTCTGCACTACCCAGTTATATTTCGTGGGCATACCGTCCTTTATTTCCGGGAATTGCCAGTCATCGAACCTGTCATGCTCTTTATCATTTTTCATGGGTACTCCCTTCGAACTCTTCCATCGTGGCATGTCCCGGATGGGTTATCCCTTCACGCTTGATGATCTTCCAGATCGTCATCCCGATGATCTTGATGTCCAGCAACAAGGATCTGTTATCAACATACCACACATCAAGCCTGAACTTGTCGTCCCATGATATGGCATTTCTTCCGTTCACCTGCGCCCAGCCGGTGATGCCCGGTTTGACCTCATGCCTGCGGGCCTGTTCCGGACTATACCGTTCAAGATACTGCATCAACAAGGGGCGGGGCCCGACGAGACTCATGTCGCCCTTGAGTACATTGAACAGCTCAGGCAGTTCATCGAGGCTGGTACTGCGGAGGAGTCTCCCAAACCGTGTGAGCCGCTGCTCATCGGAATCATGGTAGCCTCTATCGGTGGAAGGCATCTGCATTGTGCGGAATTTGTAGAGCGTAAAAGGCTTACCATGAAGTCCGGGCCGCTTCTGGCGGAATAGGACGGGAGTTCCCATGGTAAGCCGGATCGCAAGAGCGATGATCGCTGCAACTGGTAAGACGGCCGGGAGACAGAGAAAGGACACAAATAGATCCATGAGACGCTTGAACGTGGACATGCCTCCTGACAAAGTAGCCCGGTGTACCTTTTCCAGCAGCATCTCGAACAGCTCTGCCTGGTGATGTCTGTTGAGGTTCCGAACTACATAGGTGCGAGCCGATCTGCCCATGTCCGAAGCCTTCTCGCGATCCGTTGCAAGTTCGATTACAGCTTCCGCCATGGCCTTGTCATCACCTGGCGAAAATGCAATTCCACCTTTTGCCGAGTCCAAGACCTCGCGGATCACGCCGTCAATGCCGAGGATCGTCGGCCTACCGGCAGCCATGTAATCAAACACCTTGTTGGGATAGGTGGTCCTGAACATGGGAATATCCATAAGAGTTGCGATACAGGCGTCGGAAGCCGCGAGGTATTCGGGAACAGCCTCCTTGGAAACTGATCCCGTGAAGGTCACGTTCGTAAGCAGTGCTTTCTGAGTCATCGCCTCCAGCGTCTTCCGTTCCTTGCCATCGCCTACGAGCATGAAATGGATATCTTCCCGTTCCTTTATACGCTGAGCTGTCCGTATAATGGTCGGGATGTCATTTGCAAGTCCCAAGGCCCCGGCATAGGTGACAACAAACTTGTCAGCGAGATTCAGCTTATCTCTTATTGTTTCCCCCTTGGAATCTGGATTGAACATACCTGGGTCCACGCCATTCGCTATGAGGGATATCTTGTCTTCATCAACATTTTTCGAGATCAGATAGTCACGATACGCCGGAGAGTTGACAAGAATATGGTCTGCACGGGCATACAAGAACCGTTCGAGCCACTGGGAAAACCTGATAAGGAAGGGATTTGTGAGCACCCCCATATCGATGGCGAATATCGGCCAGAGGTCCCGTATCTCAAGGAGGAATGGGCGCTGTCTGATCAGGGAGACGACCCACGCCGAAAGACCCTGAAAGATCGGAGGAGATGTCCCCATGACGACATCCACTTCCCCGGCCTTGAGCCCTGCAAGAACGGATGTGCCCATGAAGCAGAGGAAGGACACCACACGCCAGATGAAATTCCGGTGAAGGGCTGGATAGGTGTATGCGCGCAACACCCGTATACCGTCCGCTTCCTCTTCTGTCACGAGTCGACCTTCCTTTCCAATCCTCTCCCCGGTGAGATAGTTAAGATTGCTTGCTACCACCGTGAATGTATGCCCCTGGTCAAGAAGGTGCTGAGCGAATTCATAATGGCGGGTGCCGCCCCCTTCCCTTGGTGTAACGAATGCCTGATGAATGAGGAGAATATTCAATTTATCCACAGGTAAACTCATCCGTCATCGAGCCTGAGATGGACACCTTCGATATGAGGGGATGGGATCCTCTGCTTCCATCCCCGAGATGGTCGTTCAACGCGACAAAACTCAACCACTCTTCACCTTCGATCCGCAGCTCATTATTCATCGCAGTCACTGCTACCGGTTCAGGACCGAGGATCGTATAGAAGAGCTGCTTCTCCGAACGGACATGTGCTGCGAGGGAAAGCGCGGGTCTACGGTCATGATAATATTCCGATACCCATCCTCGTGGGGACTGTGAGTCACCCCGTACCAGTGACCAGGTGATATCCTTTCCATACCCGCCAGACCTGATCACGTAGCGTTCGAACCCGAGATCAAGAACAATGGAGCCATCTTGTTCATCAAAGACAAAGGGAACGTCTGTGAGAAGCCAGTGAAGACGGTAGTCATGCGTACCAAGGCTCAAAAGGTCATCAAGTACCAGCCAATGATCCGGCCCGATCCTCACGATGCCCCGACGATATCTCACCGGATGCTTGAGCCGTTCAAATCCGTTGTGCCGGCCTTCCAGATAGGACAGCCGGCCATCCTTACCTTTCAAGGAATGTTCGACAATGGCTCCGATCCAGGGCAGCCAGAGGAATCTCCCCACCCGGTCCATCTGATCCAGGCCGTCAACAGTAACCGTGTTGTGGCAGCACGTCCTCTCCAAAGCATTATCCCATGGTGAAGGCGCGTTGTAGCTGTACGTCCCGGCATCGATGGCAATATTCCTTCCATGCCACCAGATGTCCGTATGGAGCTGGTCCGCTTGGCCTGGCCTGTCTCTGAATGAAGCACACCGGATAAAGGCGAATCCCTCCTCGGATCGGAGCGTATAATACCCTCCCTGCCGTGCGGATAAGTCATGGATCTCAATGGTATCCGTTGCAGAACCCAAAGACTTGGGCCCATAGAGCCAGAACAGTTCTTCATCCCAGGGTCCGTCATCGAAGACCCTCTTTCCCTTTAATCCATACCATGTTGACTGGATGACCGGACGGTAATCACTGTAATCACAGTTCGTTAAGGACAGCACAAGAGAACCGTCATTGTGTCCGTAGTTCGGTACTCTCCCTGTTGTACGATCCATCAACTGATAGAGGAACTCTCCCGCCTGTTCGATCCTTGCCTTGAGCTCGTCGCTGAGAGGACAACCAGAGAGGTCTCCGAGCCTCGTGGCCCAGAGGTAGTCGTGCAGCATGAGTCGGTGATAATTGAGAGAGTGCTGACTGAAGGCACCATCTTCATAGATGAGCCTCCTCCCCTCGCGCTCGAGATATTTCCTCCCCATTTCCTTCCATGCTGTGGATTCATGGAATTCCGGAAAGAGCAAACCAACGGTCCACAGTCCCATGGCTTCGCTGATCCCATGGTTATTCCTTTGGCTCAGGGCATAGCCGATGTTTCCAGCTATCCTCCTGCCGGAGACGGCTATCATCTGGGCCAGGAGGCTCACCCTCTCCGGGGTTGTGGCCGATGCACTCAGAAACCCATAGAGACCAAAGACCCATGCCATAATCCTGAAACTGATTTCCTGTCCGCACATCCAGTTTATTCCATGGTTGGGAGGATTACACGCACACCAACTCTCCACAGCCGTCCAGAATGCCTCGGCATAGATCTCATCACACGAGCGCCAGTAGGCCCTGACAAGAGGGTAGACGAAGGTGAATCGACTCATCTCCCAGATCGTCTTGATATCACCATGAGCGAACTCGTTAATCCTGCTCCAGTGCCTGGTTGAGTCGACCCTCTCCGATGTCATGGGGTTCTTGTGCCAGTCAGGGGGAAAACCGGTGGACAAGGGTTGACAACGAAAAAACCTCATCACTCCTCGGACAGTTTCCGACGCCTCACGTACCGGGTCTTCGGAGCCCCCATCCCACCGCTCTACAAAGGTCCGGTAGATCTCAAGATCTGCCGGTGTGAAAAAGAAAGGTACCGGCCCTTTGTGGCGCCATGAGAAATAGCTGCCGGGTTCTGAAAGGGTGATATCTTTGAGGAACGAACCCAGAGGTACGCTATCCCAAGGCACTGATTTCATGCGGTATTCCAACAACCCGGTCTTCTGCGATACAAGGTAACCGGCCCTCTTGAGCATCCAGCCGGCGCCGAAATGCCGGAGCATCTGTCCAGAATACCTGACCTTGTTCAACATACGTGTTAGGAAAGTATCTGAAGAAGAATATCCACGATGCGCTCCGATGCTTTTCCATCCCACTTTTCCGGGATGCCGCCTTTCTTCCACGTACCGGAGAAAAGTCTCTCCAACACCGGAGCGATGTTTTTCGGATTGGTCCCGACCAGCACGTTCGTTCCAATGGTGATAGTCTCAGGTCGTTCCGTATTGTCTCTCAGGGTCATGCACGGGATTCCCATGACCGTCGTCTCTTCAGTTATCCCGCCCGAATCCGTGATGACGGCCCTGGCATACCGAACAAGATAGTTGAACTCAAGGTATCCAAGAGGTTCGATCAAATGAAGGTTTGATGCATGGCTGCCAAGTCTCTGGAGAATTTTTGACGTCCGCGGGTGGACCGGAAAGATCAACGGCTCGCCTCTGGAGTTCAGAACGATCTCATCTACGAGATCCTTGAGCTTCATTTCTTCATCCACGTTGGCAGGACGGTGGAGGGTCATTACGATATAGTGCCCTTCCTTAAGCCCAGACCTCTCCCATATCGACGGCCTCCGTAACCGCTCCATGTTCTTCAACAGCGTATCGATCATGGTGTTACCGACAAAAAAAATTGACTCCTCCTTGACGCCGCTTCTCCTCAGGTTTTCATTGGCACCTTCACTGGTTGTGAAGAAGTAGTTAGCAAGGCTATCCGTTACGATACGATTGATCTCCTCCGGCATGGTCCAGTCACCGGAACGGATTCCTGCCTCCACATGGGCCACGTCCACCAGCATCTTTCTAGCCACTATGGAGCATGCCATGGTGGAGGTGACATCACCCACAACCAGGCATACATGCGGCTTTTCCTTCAGCAATACCTTTTCATATCCGGTCATGATCGCAGCTGTCTGTTCTGCCTGCGTGCCCCCTCCGGCGCCCAGATTGAAATCCGGATCTGGGATACCAAGCTGCTCAAAAAAGTTAGTGCTCATATTGTAATCATAGTGCTGGCCGGTATGGACAAGACGGAACCTGACCGTTGCAACATCTTGCTGCTTGGCTGAAATGGCATGAATGATGGGAGCGACCTTCATGAAATTCGGTCGTGCTCCGGCAATGAGATCGATCAGCATACTTTTTCCTATATTCTTTTAAAGAAACTCAGAAAGAACATCCAAAGCTTTTTGCTTTCTGTTTTCATTGTACTTTGTGATTTGAAATCTAAGATCCGTACGCCTGATGACAGTCCTAATAATAGCCTGACAGAGTTGGTCCGGGTCAGTTGACATCAATTCAAATGCATATTCTTTAAGTCCAAGATCTTCCATCATTGATGGAATCTTCTCCCCAAGTTCCTTTCTCCATAGGCCAACAACTGGAGTTCCTTGGCCAAGAGCAAAGATCATAGAGTGTAGGCGCATTGAAAATAGGGCTGAGGCATTGGCATATAATCCTATAAATTCATATGGATCTCGGAGTCGAAGTAATTGCACATTGTTGCCTTTGGACTTAAGGGCTGCGAAGATCATCTGGGAAATTTCTTTATCGTCATCTGACTGCTCAACTATCAATATTTTTTTTAGTGTTTCTTTTTGGACTTTGGCAAGCACATCGGGAATCATTCCCATAAGTCTTGTTGTTGTATTTTCTGGATTATCCAATCTCTTGGAAATCCCGAGACCTAATGGGGCGACCCTTAGAACAACAGCCAGGAAATCCTCCCTACAGCAGCCACATCTTGCCATAACCATCTCGGATACGGTCTTTTTTTCTGTTAAGAAAAATGCCAAGTCCGGCAACACATATGCCTTGGTCTTAGATAAGTCTGCAATTTTTCGTGTGTTCTTAAGGGATTGGGTGTCTCGAAACATAACGAATTGGGCCCTTTGATACACCCCTCCTATAAGACGGCTGATTATACTCTGGTCAAACGGCCCACTTGTGTTTGGGAGAAGACCATAAGGTATACCTAAATTATTGGCTAATACTAAGGGCAAAGCAAAAGCAACCAATCTTGCCGGGGCCCTTCGTACTTGATGCCAGTAGAAAAGGTTACCACCATTTAAGAGAACTAGGCGTGCGTTGTTCAACTCACGAAAAGGCTGGTAGCGCCTTAAGAATGGTATATGAATTTTTGAAAGAACTATGCCGGCCAAGGCAACTAGGAAGCCTTGGCTATACTGGAGCAATTTTTGGATACTCGTCTCTCTGGAAAAGCCGAAAGGACTGGGTATTACTTTGACACCAGGAAAGAGTTGTTGAATGTTAGACGAAGCATCACCATTGTTTGATGTATAATTTGCCTTATACCTGGAGACAACAACGATGCTTTCGATTGGCACAACAAGAGAAATTAATTCAAGGGCTCCTAAGCAGAGAGCATGATCACCTGCATTCGATGTTCCCCAAGCGTAAAACAGAATAATATATCCCTTGTTGTCCATCTATAATGCCCTCAATTAATCAATTATATGTTCTCATTACAAGGTTAATCTGCAGAATAATTGCGATCAGAATGATCTCAAAAGAACTTTTATAAGAGCGAGGCGTTATGAGATTTCTCTTCGGAGTGTATATTATCTATCATTCTGAGTACCTTTTGTGCGGCATACTCCGCTGTGTATTCCTCTGTGACAAGTTTAAAAAGTCTATCAGCAGCTTTTTCAAGTTCTTTCCTATGTATAACAGCCCATTCAAACCAGCTATTCATTTCATTCGCTGAATCGAAATCAACACAGAATTGATTGGACTCATGAGCAACATTTACTTCTGAGCCGTGATGTGCACTTTTACTGTATAATAATGGTCTTCTAAATTGTCCTGCTGTCACCACTAATAATCCGACACCTTTTGTAGCAACTATGTGACACCACAT